>CERA01006882.1_pt1 | contig 17972 bp, 13 predicted proteins | sample 530881 | NCBI WGS metagenome assembly CERA01 (sample SAMEA2621061, study PRJEB7988) | marine metagenome | biome: marine biome (ENVO:00000447); feature: deep chlorophyll maximum layer (ENVO:xxxxxxxx); material: "saline water (ENVO:00002010), including plankton (ENVO:xxxxxxxx)" | depth 50 m
TTGTGAAGGAACTGATGTAGCACTATTACTAGCCATGTTATCTTCATCAACAAGTGTTAAGTGTGTAGACAAGGCAGCATGTGTATCTAATCTATCATTCATATCTACAAATACTTCAGCAAGCACTGCCATACGTACAGTAGTTCCTCCTTGATGATTAGGGTCTGTAGCATGTCTACCCTCTACATCTCTTGTAATAGTTGTTAATGTTTCATCAGTAGATTGTGTAACTAATATAACTTCTCTATTTGCAGAGTTATCAGGGTCTATTACTAAAAAATAATGTGTAGAACTATCACCTGAAGATGCACTAATTTTTGTAGTTCCATTTGTTGTTGGTGCATTAGTTAAAGTACCAGTAGTAGCACCACTAGCTAACAATGCAGCTAATGTACTTTCATAAAAATTTACTATTTTAGTTTTTCTGTCTGCCATTATGCTCCGTATCTCATTATACCATAAGGTGCAATACCTGTTACATGTATAGAAGTTACATCATCTAGTATTGTTTGTCTAGTACCACGTACTGTAAGTACAGCATACTGGGTATCTGAACCTTTATCAACATCTTGTATTACTGGATAACTAATACTTTCTACCACACCACGTATAATTTCTGATGGGTCAAATATTTCTAGTGTAACAGAGTTACCTTCTTTATTACGTAATTCAGAATACAATTCTTCACCTAAACCTTTTACAGTTACAGGTTTTCTAAATGGTCTTTCTACTCTATCACTAATATTTATAGGTACTTGTACAACTACTAATTCAGGTCTAGCTAATGCACGAAACTGTACAGATTTTACTTGAGGTGTAGCATTGTTTGCACCTGTTTTATTTAAAATTACTTTACCAACAATATATCTTGATACTTCAGCTATTTGTTTTTCTTGGTCTCCAGTACCACCAGTTTGTGTTAATGCATTAACAAAACTACTATCACTAGGATTATCTAATGCTTCAAACTTTGTACTAAATTCTAATTCTACTGAAGTATCAGTTGGCATAGTAAACGTAGATATTTCAGCTCCTACAAACTGTTTACTTTCTGCTGTAAAGAAATCTGCTGCTGACAATATAAGATAACCTGTTGTTTCATATATAGATGTTTCTTTATACACATCAGAACCTGATACAACAATTATAAACTTGCCATTACTTTGCGTTATTCCTTGTACATAACTATTGCCAGTAGTCTGTAAATCTCTAGCCAAACCACCTGTTGGTAGGTAATATCGCCACAAATTTACTTCGTTAGTTGCTTCTTTTACACCCATATAAACACTATCACGACTTACAAACATTGCATGTGGAGTAGTATCTATACTATCTATAACCCATTCTTTAACTAATTGTCTATTAGCAAGAACATATAGATTATCTAAAGCTACTAATTCTGCTTTATACAAACGTCCTACGTCTCTAGCAACTTCTTTAGTTCCAAAAAATATAATACCTTCAGTTGCTGCAATAGAATGTACTTCTTCAAAAGGTATTTTTGTTTGCCCTTGATTAACAAATGCACCACTTGTAAGTTTAAATGCATATATATTTCCATCAGTACTTGATGCTAATACAGCAGCACCACCATCAATAACTCCTGATATTTGATGAGTAGGTTCTACTTCTATTATGCTATCTGCATCTTGTAAATCAGAACCACTCCAAGTTTTATTAAATGGACTTACTTCCCAAATATATTCTGCAGTACCATCATTACCACTTATCCATAATCTATTTTTAACAAACCATATACCTGTTAAACCACCTGAACTTGTTTGTGCTGTAGTTCGTACAGACCAAGTGCTAGTACCATCAAACTCAATTAACTGTGAACCTGCTGTACCATTTTTTGTTGTAAGAAATAACTTGTTACCAAATGCAGCTATACCTGTAAAATTATGTGTAGCATTGTTTGTTGCAGCATTAACTTCAGTCCATGTATCTCCATTTGTAGAATAATAAACACTCGTATTATCAGTTACCCACATTTTTCCATCAGTTGTTTGGGCTAAATAATTATTACTTCCTGCAAACTGTAAACTTCCACCTCTAACATTTACATCAGATGTAGTAAATAATAAATGTAAATGATAAGAAGTTTCATCATCACCATGAAATACATCTACACCTTTACTATCCCAAAATCTATTTACGTCATCAGGTTTACCATTTATTCTATGTGCAGTATCTAATCCTTGACCTGCTGAAAAATTGTTTCTTGAATATATACGTCCTAGATTAGATGTAAAATCTTCAGGATTTTGTTTTACATTTACTTGTTGTCCTGCTCTAACATCAGATGATTGTATAACCATTTGTCTTTCAGGACCAATAGCACTTCTTAAAAATATGTCATCAAGTTTTATATCGTAACCATATCTTTTAGGGTTTGATATGTTAGAAGTATTTGCAATTCTAGGCATTACGTACTCGGATAAGTAATACTATTAAATGATACTGGTTCAGGAAATCTAGCTCTTAAATCTTTTCTAGCTTGTTGTATTAATAATTGTTGATATTGTAATAAAGCATTTCGTATTGTATTACTACTTCCAATAGGTACATTGGATACATTTAATTGTTCACTTATATATGATGCATCTATATTTGCTATATCTTTACCTGCAACTAATTGTGCAGCTACACCTGCCATAACAATAGGTTCATATTCATTTTCTAATCCTATAGAAGTTAAAGTAGTGTCTTCGTCTGTAATAGCTACAAATTTCTTTTTGTAAGTTACATAAATTGTTTTGCCTGATGTGATACCAAATGTTTGCATAGCATGTACTACTGAAGGACCTGATGTATATGTTACTGTTTGACTAGCACCATTACTATCAGTGTATGTAAATGGATTAGGTAAGTCTACAAGTTCTACTGATACACCTCTAAACTGAGATATTGTACTGTCTTGTCCACTATCAAAATCTGTATATTGTGATATAGCTTTTACAGGAGCAACTAAATAATTATCACTAGCACCATCTAGTACATTAATACCAGTTGTTGCGGTAATTGACTTAGTTTCTACTGCAAATAATGTTGGATATAAGTTTTCTATTTGGTCAGATACTGCATCATATACAGCTTTTCTAGGAAATGTTGGAGCTATTTTTATTAAATCTCCTGCTGAATGTGCAGTTTTAGTAGTTCCTCTTTGTCCTCTTTTAACAGTAATTTCATTAGTAACTTGATTTAATGCAGTTGAATACATTAACTCTTGACCAATTTCTAATATTGCACCTGCATCTAATGCATCTTCTTCTTCAACAGAAAATAAATTGCCATCATATGCAATAGTTGTATCTGTATCTGATATAGCACCAGTAATATAAGAGTAGCTTTCTACCTTATCAGGTGCTTCTAAATATTCTCTATAAACCCTATCTACTAGGTTTCCTACTGTGGTACTCATTTATACCTTAGGAAGCTCTAAATATTAAAGTTATTTTTCTATCTGCAGCTTCTGAACCATCAGATGTTATTCTCAAATATCCTGAAGAAGCAAAAGCCCAACCACTAGGGTCTACTCTTACAACGTTACCTGCTGATACTGAGTATGTTACTTCTGTACCATCAGTTTCTACTACGTCATAAAATGCTGTTTCATCTAAAGAATAATCAAAAGTAACATTTGAACCTGTCATTGCAGCAGGAAATATAATTCCTGTTAATAACATTCCATCAGTGCTAACTACTTTAGAATTGCTAGCATTATCTGATATGTCTATAAGTGCTTCTTTTGCTATTGATTTACTAAAACTCATAATCTCCTACTTTAGCAGAAGAAAAGGGAGGAAGGTGGAGTTCCCCCCTAATCTTCAATATTTTATTTAGGCAATGTTAGAAATATTACAATGGTACTGAGGTGGACCGAAGTCATATCCCATTTCCATGTATACTGCTTTACCCATTCTTGCGTTATCGCCTTGGTCAAGGTCACGAATAAATACTGTGCCTTTTCCAGGAACGTTAAGGAAGACTGGTGTAACAAATGCCAAGTCTATAATGAATGCTTTACCACTTGGTAGGTAATCAGACAATGCTAATCCCATAGCTCCAAATGGAGTTACGATAGTGTCAATGTCAACACCTCCGACATTTCTGTCTCTAGGTAGAATACCGCCAGTTAAAGCACCTGATACTGTTGGGTTAATAAGTTCTTTATTAAGGTCCAACAACATTTGTGGAGAAACGAATAATACTGGTTCTCTCATTGGAGCGCCTGCATCATATAGTTTCTTCATAGCACCTGCTATGGTATCCCAGTGAATTTTTTGGTCTGTTCCTGAGCCGTTACCTGCGGTGTCATTAAAATAAATGTTTCCGCCTGATAAATCCATATGAGCGTTAATACCTCTCATTTGTCTATCAGATGATGTTCCGTCAGAAAAAGCACCATTAAATGCTTGATACTCTGCTTTTTTAGCGACAAGTTCTAATACCAACTCAAGTTGAGCTGCCATCTCATCATTAATAGGGTTAGTACCCTCTAATGATAATTTGTCAATACTGTTTTTATAGTTTGCTGCCAAATCAAATGGCACAATTTCCCCATAAGCTGCTTGAGCAGTAAATGTTACTTGTACTGCTTCATGGAATATCTCAAGTACACCTTGTACTGCAGCACGTGAACGACCATTAAAGTTTGGTGCGCCACCTTCTGTGCCTGGTGTTACTGAAGATACAACAGCATTATCAACAGTTTGAAACTGAAAGAAAGTACTTTGAATAGCTTTTCCGCCAGTTAATCCACCAGTTGCTGATAATAGAGGAGTTCTATGAGGTGTAATTTTAAATAATTCACCTGTAAAGTTATTAATCTCATTTGCTGAGATTGGGCTAGGGCTGCCTATAGCTGCCATAACGACCTCCTACATTTTATTTAGTTGTCTTATACTTAAATTATTTTTGCTTCTGAGCTTCCATCAAATTTAATTTAGTTCTGATACTGTCTTTTGCGTTACCAGTTTCAGTTACTTTTTGTAGTAACTCAGATGCATCTTGTGGTACAACTGATTGTGAACTTTGTTCAAGTGCTTCTACTCTAGCTCTAGCATCACTCTGAACTGCAGTCTCCTGTCCAGGTTGTGGTGTTTCCTGTGCAGTAACACCCTCAGCTTCATAGCCATACTCTTGCTTTGCAAAATCTAAAAGTGCTTCATTGTTAATGTCACCTTTATACACTTGCTTTAATGCTTTACCAAATCCAGTGCTTGGGTCTAAGCCAATATTCTTGACAGTACTATCCATTTCTTTATCTTGAAAGGAAGCTAACTTAGCTTCTAAGTCAGCAATAGTATCGTCTTTTCTTTTGATGGTTTCACGCATCTGCTTAGCTCCTGAACCTTCTTCAGTAGCATCATATTGTTCGTCTGTCATTTCGTACCTCCTCACAGTGTTACCCTTGCAGATAAGCCCTGTGGACACTTATCGTGGGGCTACAGACCACACTTGACTTTAGATACTGTAGCTCTAACTAAAGTCCTTTACTCTACGATTTTAAGTACAAGATTTCAACGTAGGACTGAAATCCGATATGCAGGTCATTAAGTGGACCACGCAACACTATACACATAGTATACACTATTCTTCTACAAGTCCAACTATTTCGCCAGTTCTTGCTCTAGCAGCACCTAAATCAGCACCACCAATTTCAGATTGTATTTCTGCTTGTATTCTTGTTAACCTTCTTTGTGAAGCAACATCACCTAAAGCTGCTTCTTCTAATGTAGATACATCTAATTCTCTGCCTATAGTTTCAGCTAATTCAATAGTAGGTTGTGCTGTTTCATATAGTTGTTTAGCAGCATCTACTGTTAATCCTGCTTTTCTTAATTCTTCAAATCTACTAAATGATTGTGTAAATCCTCTAATACTTCCTTGTGCTTGTAGTTGAAGTGTTTGTATATCTCCACGTAATACTTTGTCTGATATATCTTTATCTACTAATGCACCAAATATTGTTGGAGCATCAATGTCAATACCATATCTATCTCTATATAATTTTTCTACTTCAGGTATTTGATTTACTACTTGGCTATAAACTAAATCTACTCTTTGTTGAAATTCTGCTGCAGATACTTCTCCTGCAATTAAATCTTCAAATTTTTTATTAAATTGTTGTGTATCTGTAATACCTACTTCAGATAATGTTTCTGCATAACTTGCTCTAGCAGACATAGCTTCTGCTTCTGACATAATTAATGAACCATCTTCTCTGCGTAAAAAACCAAACTCTGATTTCCATTCAGTAGAGTTACGTGTTTCAGCAATAGCCATAGCACTATCATCATATTTAATCCATGCATCTGCATATCTACGTAAAACACTTTCAGGAAAAAACGCATATAAACTTCTAGCTGTAGCTAATGCAGTTTCAAAATTAACACCAGTACCTGTATCTGTAGTAGTTGCACCACTTGGAGATGTACTCCAATTTTGTGCTAGTTTTCTTTCTAATTCAGATTGTGTTTCACCTTCACGTCTACCTTCTTGTGCAGTAGAAACAGCACCATCTTTATAAATAGTTACTTGATTGTTTACACCTTCTACTATTGGTTTAGTAGCCATTAACCCTCCAAATACCCTGCTGACCTAGCTATACCAGTACCAAATGCATCTGATAATCCACTAGCAAAGTCATTGACTGTTTTCTGATAACCACGTTCTAAACCTATACGTTTTAAATCACTTCTTGATTGTGTTTGATTATTTAATTTTATTGCATCAAGTATTGCAACATCATCATCTGCAGGTGTTATACCCCATAAATCTGCTGCTTGTGATTTGTAAGTGTTAAGAATGTTTTGCCATTTAACATCTCTATCATACATGCCATATTGCACCATTCTCATATCTTTTAATTCTTCAATAAATTTATCTTCATAGCCACCTATGTTACGTATATTGCCTGCTATTTCTGCAATATCAATTTGATTATGCATATGTTTTGGTATATATGTATTTAATAAAGATTGTACTTTAGTTTCACCAGTGCTTATAGGAGTAACATCTCCTGCAAGTTCAACTAGCTTTGGGTCTTTATCTATTTTAAAAAATGGGTCTAACAAAGCAACAACTTGATTAGATGATTTAGTTGCAGACCAAGTTCCACTAGCCCAATTTTTTGCAATATACTCTGCAGCTTTATCAGATATTTCTCCACCTAACGTTGTAGCTTGAGTTTTTACAGCGTTAAAATATTCAGCTTTCTTATCTTTATAACCAATAGGATTAGTAGCTCTTTCTATAGCACCATTATATGCTGCTTTACTTAAATTATATTTAGTAAGAAACTCTGCCATTTGTGCTTGATTTAATTCATAGCTACCTGTTTCTGCAAAGTTTTCTTGTACTATATTTAAATAATCACTATCTTTCCACCAATATAACTCGTCTGCAATAATGCTCATATCATCTATAAACGATTGCACAGGACTTATATCTACTAAGTCTGATTTTAATTCTGCGTAACTACCTGCTGATACTATTTGTCCACCAATACTTAAATTATTAAATTGATTTAAAGATACTTTTTTATTAGGTAATGTGTTAACAACTTCTTGTTTTAAAGCACCACGTTGTAGTTCTTCATCTATATCAGTAATAACAGATACTTCATTTGCAGGTACATACCATAAAAAGAAAGTACCAGTAGCATCTTCATACCCCATAAAGTATGCAGTATCAGTTCTACCACCTTCTGTTAAGTTACCTTCTTCGTCTGCTTTAGCACCTTCAACTACTATTATTTGTGTACCTTTAGGTCCGTAAGTTATTTCACTCATCTATCTAACATCTTTCCTACCCAACTATAAGAGTTATATTCTTCTTGTTTAGGCATTGAAGCAATTTTTTCTGCTACTTTTGCAGTCGGTGATATTTTAGCTGTTTCTTGTAAATTTGCTATTACTTGGTTTCCATAACTTTCATTATTTTTAGGAGCTTTATAACCTGGTATTATGTATGGCATTATTGGTTCTAGTATTTTTTGAGCAGCAGGTTCTGCTACAGCATATCCAATTAAACCTAACTCATACATATCTAAATAATTTAACCCACCTATAGCAACTTTTTTTAATCTGTTTTTTAATATTTGTTTTAATTGATTACCTTTTAATGGTGCATTAGGTGTGTCTATAACAATATCATCAGATATATTATTTATTGCATCATCAATTTGTTGTTGTTCTAATTCAAATGCTTTGTTAGTTTCTGCAACTTCATCAAAACCTTGTTGTTCCATAGAAAAAGATGTATCATCATCTATCATTGCAGGGTCAGATAATCTATCTGTATTTTCATTTAACCATGCTCTAGCTTTACCTTCTTTATCAAAACCACTATCAAGATACCAATTAGCAAAATTTTCTGCATCTTCAGGAGATAAACCTTTTAAAAATTCTCCTTCAAATTCATTTATCAATTGGTCAAAACTTTTAATTCCTGCCTCATTTGCAATAATTTGTTTTGATATATCATCTAAACTTCCTGATATTTCTGGTGTTGCACTTAAAGGTTTTTTAAAATTAGTTTCTGCTTCTTGAACATTATCAAATATTTGTCCTTGATACATTTTGCCTTGTTTCATTCGTCCATCTTCATAAAAATCAGATACTCTATAACCTGATTTTCTTTTACCTGATGCTTCAAAATATCTTAATTCTTTTAATTCAAGTTTGTTATCAGCATTTACAATATATCCATATTTACTAGGATATTTACGAGGTCCTCCTGATTTCTTTTTTTGTCTTAATTTAGTTTCCATAACTTCAGGACGATTTTTATTAGCTTCTTCTATATTGTCAAATAAAGGTGTATTTACAGTTCCAAAATAACTTACTCCTTTGTTAGTTGATTTGAATTTTCTATAATCACCAAATTGTGATTTACGTACTTCAACAACTTCTAAACCATTTTCAGTTACTTCCCATGTATATTTACTTGGGTATTTCCTAGGTCCACCACGTGGTTTTTTTTCTTCCATTATATTTGTCCTAACATAGCTTCAATTAATGATGCCTGTTGTTTTCTAGCTGCATTAGCTTGTTCTATAACAGACACTTCTTTTTCTAAATCTTGTTTTATTTGTCTACTTACAGCAGCTTCAGGGTCAGTTATTTGAAATATATCTGTACGTAATGCTTGTTTTGTAGGGGTAACTAACATATCATCAGGTAGTCCTTCTATGGCAGGCACTTGTTCAAATATATTATTAGCTCTAACTGCTTTTTCTAAAGCAACTAATTGTTTAAATCTATCAGAGTATTTTTCTGCTAATGATGTTGAATATCTATTTAATTCTTTTTGTGTTGCATCTCTAGGTACTATTTGATTAACTACTTCATTTAATGTATCTTCCATTTCATCAAATGTAGGTATTGTATATCTTGCAGCTAATACTTGTAGAGTTTGTTCATCTTCAAGTTTTTTTTGTAATTCTTCTTGTTTACGTACATCTCTACCTACACCTTGTACAGCTTGGTCTAACATAGCTCTAGCAAATATTATTTCATCACTTTCGTTTTCTAAAAAACCATATTGTCCATCTTTATACTGTTGTATAAGTGCTATACCTTCTTCACTATCTATATTTATTTTAAAATTTTTGTCTGCATATTCCATTAATATAGACAACACTTGTTCTGTTTTTTGTCCAAACTGGTCTTCATCATCAAAATAATCTGAAGCTACTACACCATTTCTTACTAAATCATTTTGTAATCCACCAATTAATTCAGGTGATATTGTTTCGTTATATAGTGCTGTAAAACCTTTAGGAAATATAGAAGGCAATGTAAGTTGGTCTAAACTACCTGTTTCAGAGTTATAAGAATAAAATACTCTTTCTCCAGTTAATGCACCTAAATCAAACCCTACTTCTTGAAATGCTTTTTGTATACTTTCATCAACAATATTTACAACTTCATTTTCTTCAACAAGACCTTCAGCTCCTGTGTCTTGTTTTACTACTGCTATTTCATTTATAATAAAATCAATAGCTTCTTCATCTTGTGTTTGTAAAGCAGCAACTACTCTATCATAAAAACCACCTAATGCTTTTCTACCTTCAGCACTGTCTATTTCGTCAACAGTTATTCCGAATGTATCAAATATTTTTTTCTCTAACTCAGTCATTAAATATACCCATTACCTCTGTATCGTCTCTAAATAATCTACTGTAAACACCTATCCAAACGTATTTGAAATCAGGATACTGCTCAATAATTGACTTAGCAATTTGTGCAACACCTAATCGTAATGCTTTTGCTTGTGTATCTCCACTTGTTAACCACCATTCAGGATTGTCAGTAGGTGACAATTCAGCAGATATTTCTGCTGCTTGTGTCCATACAGGGTTAAACTCAGCAAATGCCTTACCACTTTCTGTAGTCATTATAGTATCATTATTTAACCATTTATTCTGCATTTCTTCCAATACTACTTTTGCTTTTACTGGATTAATTAATCCATAATCTCTTTGAAATCCTGGTAAGTCATTAATTAAATAGTTTCTATAAACACGTAACAATACTGTTTCTTCTTTACTTGTTAAACCCATAGCTTCTACTTGTTCTTTAAATGCTGTATATCTAAAATATCCTAACGTATCATTTACTTGTCTTTGATATTGTTCAGGGTCTAATGTTTCTATATCACCTTTGTTAAATGCGTCATACATTTGTGAATAATTTCTTTCATCATAAGGACTATCAGGTAATACATAATATTTAGACAATGGAACAGCGTCTAATACTTCTTTATTTTCTGATTGAAATTCTGTAACTCTATCTGTAAATGATTGTCTACCTACTTTAGATTGTGTCTTAGGTGCTGTTAACCAACCATGTTCTATACCATATATAGATACAAATTCATTAAATGCTGCAATATTGTCATTATCATTTGCGTCAATTAATTTTGTATATTCTTTGGCAAGTTGTTGTGTACCCCAATATTTACCATTCTTGTCTTCTATATAATATCTTGGTGTCCAACCTGTAGGTAAAAAGAACTGTGATACTCCTCTAAATAAATATAATTTAGATGCTTGAAATTTAGAATATTCAAGATATGCTTCGTCAACTGTAAGTCCTCTATCTAAATATCTATCTAACTTACCTTGTTCTGCAAGAGCTTTATCTCTACCAACAGCTTTACCATACTTGTATACATCAATAGTTGTAGATGCACGTAATTGTGATGCTTCATCTCCTACACCAATAGCTGCTGTAATTTTTTGTAACCATGCAGGTAAAGGTATTGCTTTATCAGGTGGACCAAACTCACCATATAATAATCCACGTACTTCATTTCCTAGTCCGTGTCTTGGTAATACTTTGTCAGCTAATATTCCTACATAAGGTAATGGTGCAGGAACAAACCCTTGTCCTAATAAATTTATTCCTTGCACAAATCCTTTAGGTGCAACTCTTACATCTGATTGTTCTCCAAATATAGAGTTAGTAAGAAAGTCAGAACCAGGGTATACAAACATTTCACTGCCACTACCACTAGGGTCAGGTGCAAAGAAACCCTCACCTGTATAACCAACAGCATCAGAACCTCTAGCACCAGTCACTGCAAGTTGTGCTTGTCTTGCTCTGTATGGGTTATTTATAAGTAACTTGCTCCATGTTTGTGCAAGTTCAAACCATACTTCAGGGAATGGAAATATGTTTCTAGTTATATCAGATATTAAATGTTTTTTAGATGCGTCATATAATAACTGTTTTGTAGCAGATAAACCATATGCTTTACTCTGTACGTTCGCTAAATCATAATCATCTATCTTACGTGCTGCAGTAATACCTTTTTGACCTTGTAATTCTTCTATAAGTTTTTTAGGTATTTTTGCTTCTTGTGCTTCTTTTATAAATTTAACTTGTAAATCATCTGACATACTTCCAAAGTTATCACTTACCCATTGCCATCTATATTGTTTAAATACAACAGACCTAGATAAATATGCATTAGGTTTTGTCATTAAGTGTTTAAATGCAATATCTACCCATTTATCTAATGCATTTTCTGCTTTACCTAAAAATCCTGTAATTGGTGGTTGTGGCTTGTGATATTTAACTAAACCAAACTCTACACCTTCATCTACAAAACTAGATAAACCTTTATATATTTTACCTAAATGGTCTTTACCATATTCTTTAGTTACGTCATTAATAAAACCAATTTTTGTACCACTAGGTGTTTCTAATTTACCTGTCCAAATAGCTTCACGTAATCTAGCGTCACCACCATATGCACCAAACTTGTAACTATATTTATCTCCTGCAACATAATTAACACCTTCTTTTAATAACTCACCTGTTTTCATTCTTATTCTTGCTTCTACAGATGCTAGGTATGCGTCCATATCATTTGTATTAGTAAGTAATCCTTGCATTTTTTTACCACCTAAACGTGCTAAATCTTGTCTTAGTGATAATGCAGCTTTACTTCTAAACCATGCCTTTGATGTGTCATTAAAACCATTCTCAGCTAAATATCTAGCTATAGGGTCATTACGTAATTGCATAAGTTCAAAGGCAATACCTTGTATGTAATTGTCTTCTCCTTTTCTTAAAGCAACATAATCTCTACCCATTTTGCCTGCTTTAGTAGGTCTACCTCTTAATGCTCCTGCAGTCCAGTTACTATTAGTAACTTCTGCAAATTCAAGACTTTCTCTAAGTTTTCCACTATCTACACCACCTGCAGAAATAATATCTTTACCTTTTATATTTACATTGTGACCATGTGACCTAGCCCATATCATGTAATCTGCAGGGTGAGTAAACATACTGTCTACACCTGCTGCTGCCATTCTTAAACTTTCTTCTAAGAAAACTCTAACAAACCAAGCACCTCGTAAAAGTACTAATGGTTTAAATAAATTACGTGTCATGTAATCAAGTGTTAATGTATATGCATCATCTGTAAGTCCTTTGCTAGGAATTAAACCTTTAAAGTTTGTATCACCTTTAAGCAATTGAACAGCATTTTGTTTTGTATGTTTAAGATTAGCTCTAAGTCCACTTTCAAACTCATCACCATATGTAGTAAATACTTTGCCCATAGCTCTGTTAATTAATCTATAATCCATAAGTGGTGCATATAATTCAGAACCTTCTGCTAATAAATGCAATGAAGGAACAAGCATTTCTACTTTTTCTCCATTAGGTCCACGTTCAATTATTGTTTCTACAACATCACCAACAAATGGCATGTTGTCACCAGTTAAGCTATCTACAAAATATTTTCTAATATCTGCATTTGTTTCAAATATTTTTTTAGCAATCATTGTTGATGGTAAACTTTTACCACTAGCTTTAGCTCTTGCTTCGTCTCTTACTATTTGTTGATATGCAAATCTTTGTATTTCTTCAAAGTTACCATCTTCAATATCTATAAGTTCATCTACTATAGGTTTCATTTCATCAAACTTATAACCAGTAGCTTGCATATGTGATATTAAATTTTTAACTGCATTATGTCTGTTTGTAAAAGATAAACCTACTTCAGGTGTAACACTTAATGTTTTATTCCAATATGGTTTTAATCCTGAACGTAATGTAGCACTAAAGCCCATAAGTTCTGCAAAACTATCTGTTGCTACAGGTTCTTGTTTAAGTACATTACCTGTACGTTTTAAACCACTTGCTAAATAACCACCAATACTTCTAAATGCAGCGTCTTCTTTACCTATAGCAGATAATGCCTTACCTGCAGTTCTTTTCACAATGTTTTGACTTTGTGATAATTCTTGACCTGTAAGGGCAGATTGTCTTAATACAGCATTAGTAAGTCCTGATTGTTTACCAGGCATTTGCGTAATTACACCTGTATCAAATAAATTATCTAATATATCTCTAACTTCTAAATAACTTTTACTATCTGCAATTTGTTTTGCTATTGTATGGTCAAGTTGGTCTAATCCTGGTGTACTCATTATTTTTGCTACGTTATCTTCTTCTGTTAATGCACGTGTTACATTTCTACCAAAAGGACTATTCATTAAATCACGTGTTGTATTTTTAAATAAAGATTTACGTGTACCACTAATTACACCTGCTTGTTTGTAAAGTTTACGTCCTGCTCTAAAATCTGCTTTGTCTTCAGGTGATAATGTTCTAATTAACTGACCATTACGTCCTGATATTTTTACAGGTTTATCTATAAATGGGTCAACACTATCTCCTAATGCATCTATGTTTTTATTAAATGTATTTAGATAGTTATCTACTTTTGTTGCATTTCTTGTATCTAGTAATTTATCTACAGTAGTTGCAGCTCTACCTAATTTTCCTAAAGCACCTATACCTTTAGCTAATGGTAAGTCTGCACCTAACATTGCACCTGCATCAATAATTCCTGACATAACATTTGCAGCAGTTGTGCCTGAAGGTATTACATTGTATGTTATAGCTCTACCTGGACTGTATGGTTGTAATACTCCAGTATCTAATCCTCGTTTATTTCTCCACCAGTTAGATACACTAAACCAATCGTTAATATTATTTGGTTGATAATCAGTAGTACGACCTTCATAAAACATAATTTTATTTGGGTCATTTAAAGATGTATATTCTTGTATTCCTAATGCTTCGTTTGCTTTTATAGGTGTACCCACATTATCATAAAATATTTTTCTTGCTTCTTTTTCAGAATATCCCATATCAACAAGTCTGTGATAACGTGCATCATCTTCTGCTAATATACTTTCAAATAAAAACTTTCTTCCTTCTTTTTGATAATTAACAGGATTACCTTGTAGAGCTTCTTTATAAGCTGCCCAAAACGCAGTTTCTCCTGCCATATCTCCTGCTTCTTTCCACATATTTACATAAGAACGTAATTCACCCCACATGTTTTTATCTTTTCCAATATCAGGAACTGTTGTGTTAGATACAAACATTTGTAAATTAGATTGTGCTTCTTCAGGTGTATATCCTTCTTGTAACCATTTATCGTAAAACATTAAATCAGCAACATATTTTTGTTGTCTGTTTATTTTACGTAATTTTTCTCCTGCACTTTCTAATGCAAGTAACGCCCATATACCTAACTCTGCTTCACCTGTTAATGCTTTTTTTAAATTTAAAGTCATATCTTGATGTTCAGGATATAAATATTCTCCATTAGCATCAGTAGATGCAAGTTCCCATGCAGTCTTACCTGCTTCTGCTTGTTTAACTGAATACTTATCTGCAACATTTTCTACTGCAGGGCTTTCAGGATTAACACCTAACATAGCCATAGGAGTAAGCAAACCTTTAGGTAAATTTGGATATCTTTTACTTATTGCAATTAAATTTTTAGCTACATCTACAGTTACATTTTTTTTAAGATTTTGCCATTTAGTATTTCTAGCTTCGTTTTGTTTTAATAAATCTTCTTCGTAAACTGGGTCAGGAAAATACATTAGTTACTCCCTTGATTAATCAACTCCGATATTATTGAACTTGGCATTATTTGATACATTGCAGCTAATAACATGTTCTCATCTTCATCAATAGCTTGCATAGGCGGACTTCCTGCACCTAACATAGCTCCTTCTGTTATAGGTTCTGCAGGTCGTTCTGTTGGTGCAAATACATTTGGTATAGATACTTGTTGTTGTGCAGGTAAGGGAGCAGATTGTTGTTGTTCTACTAATTCTTTACCTTCACCATATGCTTGACCAGGTATTCTTCTTATAGGTTGTGTACTACTACCTGCACCACCATCTGTTCTTGCAGATAAAGCACCTGGTCCACTTACAGCAGCAGGTTTACTTGGTTGTCTATATCCACCTCTACTACGTTTCTTTGCCATATTCCTCCATTACAACTATATAAATACCTGGGTATGGACAAATAACTTCGTAAGATTGGTCAATATTAAGTATTTGTGTATCACCATATTCTTCGTGAATTAAACTCCAAAATTCATTTTCTATAAAATCGTCTGTAAATGCCATTATACAAGTCCAAATGCTTCTTGAATACTAGGTGTTTGTTGTGGCATAGCTTGAGCCATTTGTTGTTGTTCAATCATTGCCATTTGCTCAGGGGATAACTGAGGTTCTTCAGGTGTGTAAAATTGTTTAAGTATTTCTGTCATAGCGTTTGGATTTTCATATACAGCTATAACTGCCATAGTTGCAGCAGCATCACCTTGTGCTGACCTAGATAATACACTATCAAACAATACAGTTTCTGCTTTGTTTTTACGTATACGTTCTTGTACTTTTGCAATATTTTCTAATCCATCAATATTATCTTGCAAAGTTTCTACATCTATAACGCCTGCTTGTAGTAACTGTAAACCTGTAACAATTTTTTGTGGCTCATCAAATCCTGCCATAACACCATATATACGTCTTGTCTTATGGTCTCCACCAATATCATTAAGTGGTTTATAGTTTTCAGAAAAAGATGTTCCATTAAAATAACCTGCCATAGGTTTACTGTTTGCACCAGTTTCTAATGTAATAATTTCATCTAGCTCAAGTCGTTTGTTGTCCATTTCAGATACACCGACTTTTATTATTTCTCTGTACTCATTAATCATAAGTGACATAGAACTATTTAATTCTGCAAGTCCTGCACCAGTAGCTACGCTTGCAGGTGATTGGGCATCATCAGTTACTGGGTAACCGCCTACAAGCCGTAACTGTCTTTCTAACCTGTCCACTTGTTGGAATAGCTGATATGGTATGTTATTCGCAGGTTTAGAAACTTGTGTACCTGGAGCTAAATAGTTAACAGCAAATCTACCTTTACGATATTGCCCACTTTCTAGCTCACCTGAAATATTTGTTTCTGTAAATACAGCGTCTTCCATAGCAATAGCTGACATAATATTTATTTTTGCCATCATTGCCATAAGACCTATTGTGTGGTCATACTGACCTTTTAATTCATCAAAACTAAATCGTTTCATAAATACAAAAGGAACTGTACTTAATGGATTAGGTATATAGTCAAACAGTTGTCTAGTTTCAGGATATACAATGTATGTACCTGTAATGTCATAGTATTCAATAATATCTACACCTTGACCAGTATTGTCTTCCCAATCTGCTTTTTGTACATTACCTCTGTCATAACCAATAAGTGATGTACTTGAATTAGGTGTAGCACCTGTTTTTTTCTTTTCGTTTGGTTTAAGAATTACATTTTTATACTCAGGATATATTTGTGCAAGTTTCCATCTAGGTACACTTCTAAGTATTGCTAACTCTTGTGGTTTTTGGTCAGGACCAAAGTTACCTGGAAATGTATCATATGGGTCTCTTAATTCTGCTTGTGGATATACAAAACCATTTTTATCCATCTTGCTATTAATAATCCATGCACAATAACCATAACCTGGTAGCCATCTAGCAGCTTGTGCTAATTGTAAATTTAATCTTTGCTTTTCGTCATACGATGAAACAATGCGTTCTAATTTTTCTGCACGTTGTCTTGCTCTATCACTTTCATTATTATTTAAAACATCAACACGTACTTGTGGTACACCTGATATTTTTTGTGCAAGTCTATCAATACCTGACTGTAATAAATTAGGAGCAGGTAATAAATCTGCATCTGCAGTATCCATTTGATTACCTAGTAATGCACGGATACCATCTGAACCACCATTAAGTATTGCTTTAATTCTATATTTATTTAATTGTCTACTATCACTAGGAGTTCCTGCAACTAATTCTTGTGCTGCATCAATAACTTCCTGTGCTGACTTCCTGTCTAAATTTATTGCCATGGTGCGTCATTCATCTCTGTTATATTATAACCACTAAAACTTGGATTGTATTCCATTCCTACCTCTGCTAAATGTTCTTTTTGTACACGTCTGAATACTTTCATAGGAAACCAACCTGCCATTACAATATCAGTTTTATGCTTGTTTCTGCTTGAAACTGGTTTACCATCAAAGTACACTAATTGTCTTTTATAACTATCTATTTTAGCTTGACTTTC
>CERA01000541.1_pt1 | contig 17874 bp, 17 predicted proteins | sample 530881 | NCBI WGS metagenome assembly CERA01 (sample SAMEA2621061, study PRJEB7988) | marine metagenome | biome: marine biome (ENVO:00000447); feature: deep chlorophyll maximum layer (ENVO:xxxxxxxx); material: "saline water (ENVO:00002010), including plankton (ENVO:xxxxxxxx)" | depth 50 m
ATTGCTGGATTAGATGATGGCATGATGACTGAAGGAAATGAACAGCTTATACAAGCAGCAATTATGGTTATTCAAGGAATGGCTCCAGACCAAGAAACAGCAGATGCTGTTATTAATCAGTTTATTGGACTGTATGGACAGGAAGCCTTTATGTCTTTGAGAGAACAAGTATTAAATCCTGATGGTCAAACACAAACACAAGGAATGATAGAAGGGTTTGGCGGTGGAATGGATGACTTTGTTCAAGGCGTTGCTGGAAATCAAAATAGAATAGCAGCATCACCGGGTGAATATATAGTTCCAGCAGATGTGGTTTCTCAATTAGGGGATGGCAATTCTGAAGAGGGTTCAAGAAAGCTAGATGGAATGTTGGACAGAACTCGTATGGCTAAAACAGGAACAATAAAACAAGCAGAGCCTATTGATAGTAGACAGGTAATGCCAGTATGAATCAACCTGCTTTAAAACATGAGCTAGAGTGGTCAATGGTTCACCCAGAAATATTAGATAAATGCTGGGATGAGTGTGCAAAACTATTAAGAAGGTCAGTTAAAAGAAGCGGTGGTCGTGTTACCATTGATGATGTTTATAGGGACATTGACTCTGGTCGTTGTCAAATGTGGATAGTTTATGATACATCTAATCTTGAGATCATAGGATGCAGTGTTACTTTCTTAAAAGAATATCCAACAGGATTGAGAATGTTACACATAGATCATATTGCAGGCATTAAAATGGACTGGTGGTTAGAAGATGGCTTAGATATGTTGGGTCATTTTGCTAAAAAAAATGGATATGATGGTATAGAAGGAATCGGTAGAACTGGTTTCTGGAATTGGTTTAAGAACATGGGGTGGAGAAAACACGCCACCTTTTTTGAAGTTAGAATACAGGAGTAATAAATGGGCGGAAGTAGCGGTGGCTCTAGTCAACCAGTAGAACAGACAGTAACACAAACACAATTTCCTGAAGAGGCAAAACCTTATTACAGTCGTCTGCTCTCAAGAGGAGAAGCAGAAAGCCTGCAACCTTATGCGGCTTACCCAAGTCAGCGTTTAGCAGAATTTGCTCCAGAAGAGCAACAGGCTTTTGGTATGACAAGAAACCTTGCTAGACAAGGAACACCTTTTGCTCAAAGACAAGCAGAGCAAACGGCATCTCAGCTTTCACAAGGCAGACCCTTTGAGCCATTCACAGGTTTTCAACAGCCAAGAGAACCTATATATGGCGGGTTTCAACAACAAATGCAACCCATGTATGGTGGATTTCAACAACAAAGACCACCAATGATTTATGGTGGAGAGAGAGGCTTTAGACAAGACCCAATGCAAATGCAATCATTTGGGCTAAGAGGATTAAGTCCTCAAAGACCTTATTATCCAAGACCGAGATATCAGTCTCCAATGGAAAGATATATGTCTCCTTACCAACAAGGCGTTACTGACATTGCTAAACAACAAGCAATAAGAGATGCCGACATTCAACGATCTAGTATAGGTTTGGATGCAGCTTCACAAGGCGCATTGGGTGGCTATAGAGAAGGTATTGTTGAATCTAATCTTAATAGAGACTTGCTTAGAAACCTAAGCAATATACAAACACAAGGATTGCAGTCTGGATATCAATCGGCACAAGAACAATTTGAAAGAGATCGAGCATCCAGAATGGCACAAGAAGGACAACAGTTAAGTGCCGCACAACTATTAGGTGGGTTTGCACCACAAGCACAACAAATGGCACTTGAAAGAATTGGTGCTCTTGGTGGTGTTGGCGGTCAAAGACGAGGCTTTAGACAAGCTGGACTTGATATTGGATATGAGGACTTCCTTAGACAACAAGGTTATCCACAGCAACAAATCGGATTCCAAAGCAATATTATTCGTGGGCTTAACTTACAACCAAGTCAAACTGTTAGCAGTTATGCACAACGACCCGGCTTATTCCAACAAACATTAGGTGCAGGGCTTGGTGCTCTGGGACTTTATCAAGGAACTGGAGGGGGCAGACCACGATGAGTATAATCGATCAACAAAAAGAACTTGAGTATTACCCTGATGATGTACTGGCTCAAGAAATGATGCAACCCACAGGGATTGCACCTAGTTTTTTGGTTGCTACAGAAATCAAAAGACGAAACGATATGCGTAATTCATATCAAATGCAGATGAATCAGCCTCCTCAAATGAGTGTTGCTGAAGAACAGGCTATGGAATTACAAGGAATACCTAATATCGATCCTAACATGATGCAACAACAAATGATGCAAGACCCTATGATGCAAGAACAAATGCCTCAGAATGCGCCTATGCAGATGAAAGAGGGTGGTTCTATTCGTTATCAGAGTGGACAACAGATGAAAGTTGATCCATATCTTGCTTCTATGGGTTTATATCAAAATGAAGAAGGAGACATAGTTCCAATGGAAACTGGTTATGGTGGAATAATGGGTCTTGGTGGTATCGATTCAGGCGGTTGGTTTTATGATACTGATGTTCTTACTGATATTGCTGAAGAAGGTCTTGGAGAAGGAAGAGGTGCAAAAGCAGGTTTAGAGACAGTTTTATTTGGAGGTAAACTTGCTGTTGGTAAAGCTCTTGTAAATCAGGCAAGAAAAAGATTAGCAGGATCAGCAGGAAAAATAAAAGACAGGTTTAAAGGCGGCATAGATAGTCTTAGAACAAGATTAGGTGGAACTGGTCCTCGACCTGCAATGAATGTTCCAAACCCAGCAAATCCCGGAGGCATTTCTATTGGAACAACTACTCAAGCTCCAACATCTTTAGGAGGAAAAGCTGTAGATGTAGTTTTAAATAATCCTAAAACTTCTTTAGCTATTGCTGGGGGTGCTGGAATACCAGCAGTTATAGATTCTGTAGATTTAGGAACAACAGCCGAAACTGAAGAAGTATCTTTAAGCGAGGAAGAAATACAAGAGCTTGGCATATTAACTAGAGATGCTTCAATAAATCTTACAAACATTGGTTTTGGTGAAGGAGGTTATCAACAATTTCAACAAGGTAGCCCAAGAGATCAGCTTGAATTTTTAAGAAGGCAAAAAGCAGAGGGCAATATGCCAAGAGAATCAGTGTTGAGAAGTGGAAATACTGTTGATGTCTCGCCTAGTTCTGTATCTTCTTCAAGATCAAATGTTATGGATCAATTAGATGCAATGCTTGGAGATGATAATCAAACCCTTAGAGATCAACAAAGTGCAGCATTGGTTCAATTAGGAGCAGGTATAGCCGCAGGAGATATTGCTGGAGGGCTATCAGCCGCAGGCAAAGAAGTCAGTGCCCTTAAAGCATCTCGATCTGCTGAGAAATTAAAAGCATTGTCAGTTATGGTTGAATTAAATTATAAACAAGGATTGTTAGATATAAATGAAGCTCAAAACATTCTTAGTCAAATTGAATTATTAAGTGAGTCTGTTGGCGATCCACAAGCCGAAGAAAAAATTGCTATGCTTGAACAAAAATTAGCTTTGCTTACAGGAGGCACTACAGCCACTGGATTACCAAGTGTTGCTTCTGTTCTTGGAGGATAACAATGCCGTTGTATCAATTACCTGATGGTAAAACGATTAATCTTCCCGCAAATATGTCGGATGAAGAAAAGGTTGCTGTTAGAAATCAACTAGCAAAAGAATATCCAAGTCACTTTACCCCACAATATGACAGAACCATAGGCGGTCATGCTTTAGAGTTTGCTAAAGGTATTCCTAGAGGATTCTTAAGTAGCTTAGTGTCTGCTGGCGAAGGTGCTGTTAATCTTTTTGATGTTGGAAATGATAGTGCTCTTAGCGAAGGGTTAAGAGGCATTCAACAAAACATTCAAGACAGTGCGTTAGGACCTGATGAAGCCTATCAAGATGCTTACTCTAGTATGCTTGGTCAAGGTTTGGGTTCTTTTGCTACCTTTATGACACCCGGTGCTATTGCTAGAGGTGTAGGGCTTGCAGGTAAAACTGCCGCTCAAATTCCTTCTTTAAGAGGAATATCTAATGTTCGTGGTCTTGGAACAACTTTAAGTACAGGCAGAGCTAGAAGCATAGAAGAACTTGGTGCTTTGTCTCTTGCTGTTCCTATGGGTATTTCAGAACAAGGACAGCGACTTGAACAAGCAAGATTGCGTGGTGAAGAAGTTGGAGCAGGCAAAGAGTTTATTGCTGAACTAGCAGGTGCTGGTATCGGTATGTCAGAATTGCTACCGATTGAAAGAGCATGGAGAAGATTTGGAAAAGCGAATATGGGTCGCTTTGATTTAGGGGAAGCAACAAAAGCTGCATTAATGCAGGCTGGTGTTGAAGGTGCTCAAGAAGCGGGTGCTGGAATAATGCAGAACTTAACTGCTAAAAATTTATATGATCCAGAACTTGCAATTACTGACAGTGCTTTAGATGAAGCATCTGTAGGTGGTGGTGTCGGCTTTATATCCAGTTTCCTTATGAGTGCATTTGGAGCTAGACGCTTTGCTAAAAATAGGTTGGATGAAGTTGATCGCAGAGAACAACTTAATGAAGCAGACTCAAAACCAATAGCAAGCACACCAGAAGATTTAAACCCAACCACATCAACCGCTTTAGTTCCTATAGATCAGTATGACACGCTTGATAATTTAATTAAAAAACAACAAGCAATTGCTACAGAAAATGAAATTAATGAAGCAAAAGATAAACTTGCTTTTGAACTAGCAACAAACAATCCTTACTTTGAAGTTGTTGAAACTCAAGAAGGATATGATGTTGTTAATACCAGAAACAATGAAGTGCAGTCCAGCACTACAGACATTAACGAAGCCTTCGTTACAAAACAACAGCTTAATGAAACCTCAAACAAATTAAGAGCAGATCAAGCTACACAAGAATTACTAAGAATAAATGGTTTGGTTGGCAGTGGCGCAGCTGAAAGCATGGCTCGTAATATTCTTAATCCTGAAACATCTCAAATTCCCAAACAAGTATTAGCAAATTACGATAGTCGAATAACCGATGAAATGGTTAAGGAAGCTAGGATAGTTCTTGGTGAAATTAAAGGAAGAGGTGGAAAACCACCTGCAAGAACGACTGATCCTGCTAGCCCAAGAGCAGGCGGTGCTTTGCAAGTTTGGAGAAAAAATCTTAAAAGAAGAAAAATACAAGAAAAAGACTTCTACACTCCTGCTGAAGCTAAAAAACTTTTATTAGCAAAAGACTTTAATTCTTTGGTTGAGGACATTGCTAATACATCTGATCGTCAATATGAGAAATACAGAGTTGCGGCTGATGATACAAGTGCAGTAGAGGAAAGACTCCCACCACTTGTAGATGGTCAAAGGTCTTGGTCTGTTCCTGAAAAAATTACAGAAAAAACATTTAAAGATTTAGCTAAAGACAAAAACATTCGTTTAGATATTAACTCAAAATCATTTCAAAACTTTCTTGAAACCTATACTGGAGAACGATCTTTCTCCAAACTATCCAAAGCACAAAAGAAAATGGCGTATGCAAAATTTTCTCGCATACCTTCGTTTGCCAAAGGAACTGTTGGCAATGAAGTTCCTCCTGTGCCACTCCCAAACTTTGCACCTAGACCCTATACCTTTGAGCAGTACGATGCTGTTTATAAGAACTCTTTAGAGCGACCTAATCAAGTCGTTTCTCCTAAGTCTATTATGGATTTAACTGGATTAGATAGAGAGTCTGCTACTGAAATGTTTGAAGATTTTGTAGAGAGTGGTCGTCTTGCTCCACAAGAGCGGATCATTCAACAGATGGGTTACTTTACGCCTCAAGGAAGAATGTTTAATAGACGAGGCGCACCTTACAAAGAAGCTGAAATGACGTTTACCAAGAAACAAACCTATAAAGGCAAGTGGATTCCAAGAGATGTAGCAGAGTTAGAAAGCGAATATGTTTATGATTTGACTGCAACCAAAGGAGAGTCTGTAGAAGATTATGCTCAACGATTAACCAATATGGGTGTTGCTCCTGAAGTTATAAATGATTTGGTTGAGTCTGAAACAGCTCGTCAATCTGAGATAGAAGCAAATAAAAATAGAATTATTTCTCCTGCTGGGAAAGACATTACAGAAAAAGTTTTAGAAGAAAAAGAAATAAAACAAAAACTAGAAGAAAGAATTGAGCGTTTTGAAAAAGAATTAAAAAAAGCAGCTAAGAGCCTTAATATTCCTGACAGAGTTACAGTTAAACTTGTTAAAGAAATAAATAAACAAAGAGATCAAGGCACATGGGAAGCAACAAAAAGAGATTATCGTGATCCTTCTGGTCGTATTTTAATTAGTGTTGGTGAAGCTATGGTTGATGGCGATGGCAATCCATTAACCGAAGAACAAACCATTATTAATTTAGCACGCACATTACATCATGAAGGCATTCATGCATTTAGAGATTTAGATTTGTTTACAGATAGAGAGTTTAATATTCTTAAAAAATTTACAGAAAGAGTTATGGTTCCAGAGTCTGTAAGCCAAGAAGCATTTAATAATAATTTGTCTTTTAATGATTTAGCTAAAAGAACTTATCCTGATTTAGATGCAGACAGCCAGAATGAAGAAGCTGTAGCTATGCTTTTTGAATACTGGTCGCAAGATAAATCAATTGCTACTGGTAAGCCTAGAAATATATTTGAAAGAATTGCTAACTTTATTCGATCTATTGTTTATTCAACTAATGTTGCAGGGTTTAGATCGCCTATAGATATATTACAAGATGTTGAGTCTGGTGTTATAGGTGCAAGAAAAGTTGGTGAAGTAAGAAGCCTTAGAGAGTTAGACAGAGCCGCTTCTCTAGGTATAGATTTACAAGCCGCACAAGCAGAAGAGGTTGACAAAGAACTAGATGTGGGGGCAACTCTTGATGCGGCAACCGCTAGAGCTAGCAGGAAGATTAAACCAACAGCAACTTATGATTCTGAAATTGGTAGTTATTACTATAAGGGTTATATAATATCTCGCCCAGAGATGACTGGTGATCAATGGAACATTGCTCATGTTATGGATGGAGAACCTGTTGATGCTGGAAATAACTTAACAGATGCTAAGTTTATGGTTGATGAATGGTACGATGGTGGTCTTACTATGTTGACAGGAGATCAGGGCAAAAAAACTTTAGCTATGATGAAAGCAAGATTAGCTGGAGAAAATAATCCTGTGTCAAAAACGGCTTTTCCATTTCCTATTTATAGTAATTTGGAACGAGCAGAGTTGGAAAGAACTATTGCAGTTGCTGAGTCAATGGCAGACCAACCTACCACTAGAGCCAGTAGAAGAATAGACGATGCTCCATTAGTTGTTGCTGAAACAAAATCAGGAGAGGCTAGAGGGTTTATTCCTGATGATGTAAACGTATCTAAAGATGCTTGGAGCGAACTACAAGACAGAACATTTGACACAATATTAACACCAGAAGGCAGTGTAAAGTTTTTAGAGAACATTGGTATTGATCATACTTTGCAAGAAGGTTTTGGTAGTTTTGGCAATGACATTAATAAAAACTTTAATATTACTTTGCCAGAGTCTAGTTACGAAGAAGCCCAAGCTGTTGCATCTGTAATGGGTCATGCTCTTATGCAAGACTCTGTTGTTACTGGTTTTCTTCAACCTAGTGGGACAAACAGAACTTTAGTATTAAGCAAACAAGATAACTCTAATTTTAATATTGATGAAATTAATCAGATTAATGAGTTGTTAAAACCATTAAGCAGAGAAGCAGTTTGGGGCGAAGAGAATATTGATTTTACTGCTATGGATAATGCTATATTTATTGGTGATCCAGCAAGCTGGACACTAGATTTTGATTCTTATACGCCAGAACAACTGCAATCATTTAGAAGAATAATGCGACCACTTGCTGATACAATGGGTCTTAACCTTAACAGTGTAAACTTAAACACGGAGTTAGTTGAAAATGAAAACGAAGGATACAGAGAAAAAGCTACTAGACTCGGAGATAAAGCCTTTGCCGAAGGATCATCCTCTATACAAGAAGCCGCCATTCGTGATCTTTACGAACCATCTTGGAAAGCCTATCAAAACTTTGTCCAAGAAATAGGTTCTAATTATGAGGTTGCGTCACCTTTAGAACAAGATGGAAACATTCTTGACACAATCAGAGCCAGTAGGCGAATAAAAGATACCCCAACATTAACAGAACAACAACAGCAAGAGCTATACGACAAGGCTGAAAACAATGTTAAGAGTACCTCAAGGGGTGCTATACCATTATGGAATCTTAATGCAGACCCTTATGCTACAGCAGTAGGGTATAAGTATGCAGAGAAATACAATGTAGAAGGGTTTGGTGAAGGAAAAACTATAGAAGAGGTCATTGATGAGTCAATGGATGACCCTATTGTTACTAGAGCTTCAAGAAGAGTTGATACAGCGAAGTGGGAATCTGAGTACGAGATATTAAAAAATGTTTCTTATGGAAAGGAAAAACCCAAGCCATCAGTTTCTAATAACCAAGACTTAACAGCTTTTCAATCAGTCTTAAAAAACATATTTCCAAATACTAATATTGATCAACAGTTTGAAAGATTTAGACAGAAGTTTATTTATCAGTATCAAGCTATAGCAAGAGGCGAGAAAGAAGCACAAGAAGCAACTGGCGTTAAATATGAAGCCGATGCATCTGCTACTTCTTGGATGGCTTTTTCAGATCGTGCAAGAGGTCTTATGGCTGAGATGTTAGTTAAAGGCGGGATTGTATTAAAACAAACAACCAATGGTGCTCAAGCAGTTGTTGTTGACAATGCTGATATGAAAACAATGAATGGAGAAAAAATTGAGGGAGGATTAATTGGTGCTCTTGCAAGGCTTCATTCTTATGGTAGACAAGCAAACATTCCTATAGAGGAATACGCTAAAGCATATTCTATTGTTCAGAGAGGAATAAGGCTTAAATCAGAAGGGATTGCTACACCAGTAACCGATGAGATGATTAAGAAAGCTGATCAAATGGTTAAACAATACCCAATTATTAAAGAGTTTTATGATAACTATCAAACATTTAATAACTCTCTTGTTCAGTTTGCTATAGATACAGGTATTTTAGATGAAAAACTAGGACAAGAATGGAAAGAACAGTCTGATTATTATCCTTTCTATAGGCATTTTGAAGAAGATGAAAGATATGACGGACCTTCTACTGGTGGAAGAATGCTTGGCAAAAGTCCATTTGATGTAGAAATAGAAGGGTCTGGTGCTCCAGTAAATGTAGATATGCTGGAAGCAATTACTCGAAATTCAATGGCTCTGCTTAATAGAGCTATGCGAAATCAAGCGTTAAAGTTTGTAGCTAGAGATGCAGTTAATGCAGGAAATGCTGTTCAGCTAAAAGAAAAGCCAAACAAAATTGGAAAGGATGTTATTTGGTATCAAGATGGCGGTCAAGGCGCAGAGGTTTGGTTTAGAGTTAATGATCCAATGTTGCTTGAGTCTCTAATCGGTTATGGTGTAAGCCCATACAGGGGTATTGAAAACACTTTAGCAATACCTTCTGGTTTTTTAAGAGACATGATTACGAGAAGCCCAGACTTTGTAATTGTAAACATGATGCGTGATACGTTGTCTGCTTATGTTACATCGGGAGCAGAAATGACCCCTGTTATTGATACAGGTAAAAACTTTTTTACATCAAGTGGAAATGATGTATTTGAAAAATTAAAAGAAATGGCTGTTGTTGGTGGATATGATTTTTCAAACGATCCTAAAGATGTTGCCAAATATATTAAACAACAGGTTGATAAGTTAGAAAAAGGACTAACTGTTAGAAGTGGGTTTAGAACTGTTTGGGATGCTTTAGGTCAAATGACAACCAAATCAGATGCGGCTACAAGAATAGCTGTGTATCAGGATGTTTATAAAAAAGTTTATAACAGGAAGGTTGCAGAAGGAGTAAGCGAACAAGAGGCTGAGATAGTTGCAGAAACAGAGGCGGCATATCAAGCATTAGAAGTTATTAACTTCTCACGCAGAGGAAACTCACCATTCTTTAAAGTTTATACTGCCGCAGTTCCATTCTTAAATGCGAGAATACAGGGTCTTGATGTTCTTTATCGTTCAGCATCTGGACAATATGCATCTGACCGACTAACTCTTACACCGGCAGAGATACAACAAAATATGTTATTAAGGCTTGGTTCTTTAGCAATGGTAACCGCTCTTTACTATGCAATGTTTAGTGATACAGAAGAGTATAAGAATGCAAGAAGAGAGGTCAGGGATGACAACTGGATTATTCCTATTGCAGATGATTTCGCACTTAAAGTTCCCATACCTTTCGAGGTTGGCGTTATAGCAAAAGTGTTTCCCGAAAGACTAATGGATGCTTTGATGGGAGAAAGCACTGCTAAAGATGTTGTAGAAAGCATGAACAGGCAACTGGCTACATCTCTAGCTTTCCCAGCATTACCGATTGGTGGACAGTTTGAGCCTTCTATGGGTATTCAAGCAATCGCACCATTGGTTGATGCCATTATGAATCATGACAGCTACACCAAAAAAGCTATTGTTCCATACTACATGGAGGAAGGACTAGAGGCGGGATATCAATCACAGTACAGCACCAACGAAATGGCTAGACTTGTAGGAGAGTTTTTTAATATATCTCCAATAAAAGTTCAATATGTTATGCAAGGATATGGCGGATCAATGGGGAGCTATGCTTTGAGTGCTGTCGATGCAATCACAAGGTCTGTCACTGATAGAGACTTTATTCCTCCTAGTGCGGATAGAATGCCTGTTATGAGGCGTTTTGTTCAGACAAGTAGGGGCGGTGGCTTACAGCAACAATTCTATGAGCTTAGAGGCGAAGTAAATGAGGTTGTTCAAACTCTTAATAGATTAAAGAAAGAAGGAAGAACAGACGAATACATCTCTTACAGGGAGTCTCATGCCGACATTCTAAATACTAAAAAGGCTGTACTATCAATAGATCGTTATATGAAAAACTGGCGAACCAAGAGAGATAAGGTAGTAATGTCTAAAACACTTTCTCCTACAGTAAAGGCACAGCTTATCAAACAGCTTGAGAACGAAAGAGACAGGCGACTAGCGGTTGTCCCAGTCATCAAAGACAGAGCAAACATTCCATTCGCAGACTTTAACCTGTAATTTTGACCAGTCAATATTTGACTAACCTATTGCTACATTCCTTGCACCAGTTGTATTCAAACTAAAATATTTAACCACGCCAACAGCAGTATTATTGGTTTCCACAAATAGCAATACCGCTGTCGGTAAACTAAAATATTTATAGTGCAAACACTACAGGTACATAACCAACCCAGTAGGTAAACTAAAATATTTTTTTTCTCGGGCCGTGCAGCCAGATGAAAATATTTTTCTGGCAAGCAGGATTCTGGTTTTGAAAATATTTATACAAGCGTCACATTCTGACGAATCAGAAACTAACACTAATTTAGATTTGATAGATGCTTATTCTACATCCACGAAAAGTGGAGCATCATTATAGAGTCGATCTCTAGCCATCTCAGCATATTCATCGTTGAGTTCAATCAATATAGCATTCCGATCATTCCGATCAGCAACTAAGCCAGTTGTACCCGCACCCCCGAAAGGATCAAGAACAGTACCATCTTTAGGACAACCCGCAAGAACGCATGGTTCTATTAGATCAGGCGGAAACACAGCGAAGTGTGCGCCTTTAAATGGTTTTGTGGTGACAGTCCAAACAGATCGCTTGTTTGCACTCTCATAAGAATCTTCTAATCCTGTATGCGGAGACAGTCCTGTTCCTTCATTTTGATACTTTCCTTCGGTTCTATCCCTTGTTCCCCAATCTTGTTTTACAGGCACTTTAATTGCCTCATGATCATAATAGTAATTTCTTTGTTTGGTAAGTAAGAAGATGTATTCATGTGCTTTGGTGCATCTGTCTTGAACGCTTTCAGGCATTGGATTAGGTTTATGCCATATAATGTCTTGTCTTAGATACCAACCATCTGCTCTTAAAGCAAGGGCAACCATCCACGGGATTCCCATAAGGTCTTTCACTTTATATATGCCACCCGCTCCACCCGCTCTCGCTTGATGTCCTTGTGACAGTTCCCCATGTTTCCACCCTGTATCTGAATCTCTAGTTCCTGTTGGATGTGTGCTTACATATGAATCACCAAGATTAAGCCAAACAGTCCCCTCGTCTTTTAGCACTCGTCTAACTTTCCTAAACACTTCCACCATGCTTTCAACATATTCTTCAGGTGAATCTTCTAAGCCTATCTGCTTGTCCTCTCTTGTTGCACCACACTTCGGACAAACGCTTTTATAAATTGCATCACCGACCACATCTCCATGCTCGTACATATTCTTATGTCCTGTATCGGTGTCTTTGCTGATCTTAGTCATTCGCTTGTGAGGACAATCAGGATCACCACCAATCCATTTGCCAGTGTTGTAGTCTCTGAGTCCGTAATAGGGAGGAGAAGTAATACAGGAATCAACTGACTTTTCAGGCAGTTGATCAAGCACTTCTATGCAGTTTCCATTTAATACTTTAATGCTCATCTTCGCCTTTCAGTTTCTTGGTTCTAAAAAAGCCATCGTATTCTGGATGTTTCACATGGAACAATCTGGAATAGAAAGCGATGTAATCGTTTGATATTTTGAAGTCTGAGCCTTGTGTCTCTATCGTTGTGTGCCAACGAATCCTTTGAATAACCGCCCATGCACTGTAGTTTTCTCTACCGCTTTTGATTGCCTCGAAACTGTACTTCTCAAACAGTCTCCATACATGAGGGTTTAACCTATGCCAAGCCCACCAATCTTCTTTTCTTTCACTTAGTTCTTTGGTCATCGGGATAATACTTATCAAATAGTTCTTGTGCTTCTTCTTCGGATAAAAGCCTTTGGTTGTGATGAAGTCTTTCTTCTGAGTTAGACAGTCTCCAATGACTATAGTTTTCTTTTCTTGTTAAGTTCTTTAAGTATTCAAACCTTTTCATTTGTTCTCCAAACTTTGACCAGTCAATATTTGATTAATATGCTACCGCTATAGCAGATGAAACATCCCATAACAATAAACAGTAAAGACATAACAGACTGAAAACTTGCAACAGTTGGGTCTAACGAAAACAAATGATTAAAGAATCCCAATACATCCAATGAATAAAGATCATTCTTTAGTGGCAAAGATGCCAAATCTAAAAGTACCCAACCGCTTGTGAATACAAACATTCCTAGTAAAAATATAAATAAACCTAACGCTTTCATTTTTTCCCCTCTAGTTTTTCAATTAATTTTTCCAAGTACCACTTGGCTTTTGTTAAATCTTGTATCGGATTTTCTTCGTGTTTGATCTTGTGTCTGACAATATATTTTATGATGTTTCCCTCGCACCAACCAAGATCGTGAGAAAGTATAAAGTCAGTCACCTGTATTCCTTTCTTGTAATAAGGCGGATTGATCTTATCGTCTTGCTTTGCTTTCTTTTTCATTTTAAAGACTCATCTATTTCTAATTTCCCTTCCATTACAGAAATGCTGTAAGGTGAATCACCATTTGTTTTCCAATTATCAGGCTTATCTTTATTGATTGCTCTGTAAACCAGTTCATGTTCTGTTAAAGAAACATCGGATTCGATTTCATATATCTCTGTGCCAGTGACTTGAATTTCTACTATGTATTTATTTGTCATTTTGCTCATACCATTTGTTGTATTTCTTGTTAATGTCATCAAAAAGAATCTGAGCAAACTCGTTGTTCTTGAGTTCGCTTCTTGAATGTATGTTGCAAAACTCTCTTATAAACTCAGAAGCATCTTCTTCGTTCTCGACTTCTGCAAACTCCCAAAATTCTTTTTCCCTTGCCATGATCCCCGCTCTGTCCACATACTTTTGACCGCTTGTTTTCTTTCTGATTGGCTGATGTGGAACAGGAGTCTCATCTTCTTGTATGCCTACCATAGCGCAGTAGTATCTCTGACCAACCCAACTTCTCAGCAAGTCCTCTGGCACTTCGTCTGGATGGACATTAAGCACCAGATAGACTCCCTGTTTGTTCTGAGTAATCCGAACCTTTACAGCTTCAAAACTTAGAGCACTCAAAATGGTATCTCATCTTCAAAGACTTCCACTTCTTCTTCCTTGATCTCAGGAAGCTCGACAGAAACATACTTATATATCTTTCCATCTTTAGAAGTACGATCCCACATTGCAACACTTACTGAAATGTCTTGATTGGCTTTCGCTCTCTCGACCAACTCTTTCAATAGGGCTTTGCTCAGTTCGATCTTGCCTGTAAAATCAGGATGGTTCTTTGCTTTTTTATAGGTGTTCGCAAATACCGCACCTTCAACCTTAATTCGATCATTCATCTTCTGTCTCCTTTTTTAGATCGGCTTTAGTTTTAGCAAACGATTTGATCAACCTGTTGTATGTCTCCTCGCTTGTTGTTTTGAGTTTCTTAAACTCATCTTTGTTGTCAGTCCAAAACTTTTCAAGAGATTCAACTGTCTCAACATCTTTAATGAATGTATCGACTATCTCTATAAACTTGTCATCAACAACATCTTCTTTGGATTCAGCAGACTCACCACTTGGGGGTGGGTTGGAGGTATCATCACGTTTGTCTGCTGAACCACTTTCTTTTTTCTCGCTAGGCAAATCTTCTCCCGCAAAAATATAATGACCAAGACCGAACATCGCTATGCATTTGACCAAGCATCTCATCTTCGCATCAGATATCTGTCTTGATGTTGGATTAGAAATTGCATTGTTACGATTGTCCATTACAGGCAACCACATTGATCTTTTCAATCCTTGTATGCTTATTGTGACAAACACACTGGCACTTCCATCGGGATAAAACATTGCATCGTGCATCGTGTCGTCTGCTGTAGTGAACGCGCCAAACTCAAAGGTCGCATCAGGATAGTGTTCCATTAGCACTCCCCAAGCCCAAGCCCATGAGAGATATGATAAATTCATCTTCTTCTCGATATGCTCTGAACAATCGACATTTGAGAGTGTGTCCCAAACTTCTTTATATGTTAATTCTTTAGCCATAGTAGTCTCCTTTAATATTGACTGGTCATTATTTAGTCTCAGCTTCATACTGAGGACAAAAATCTCTGCATGGACAATAGTTCTCACACTTGTTTGCTTTACCTTCTCGGTGTTCAACAAAGTGTTCTTCGCTGTCCATATTCTGATGTGCTTCTGCTTCTGATTTATAAACCTTGATTGCTCTCTTTCTACCCTTGAGTTTCAAAGCCCAAGTATCAGGTATCTTCCATCTCTCTTCATCGGTGCACTCGCTAGTTTCCCCGCTCATTTCATATTCAGCTTTTGCCAACTCATGAAGATCAACCCTATCTCTTAAATACCATTTCTGCTTTTGCTCGTTCCACAATGGAACATTCAGTTGAACTATCGGTGTAGGTGGATAGTTCTTATCTCGGAATGAATTTGCACGACTCCAATCTCTGAGTATCGCAATGATCTTAATTCCTCTGACTGTGTAGCCATTTGCTCGCCACATATAAGCATAGCCATTGGTCTGCTTTTCCCATTCGGGTTTTACAGCACCGCCTTTTAATGCATCTTTGACTGCATAGTATGATGTGGTTTTATAATCAATGACATGATGGTTTATGCGATCATATACATCGGTTGCGCCTGATATCTTTACACCATCAATGTCTATCGCAAGTCTCTTCTCGCAGATGACATCTTTGTTGTCTTTGTTTCCCGCCTCAAGTCCATCGTGATTCCACGTTCCAGTTCTTGAAAATATTAGATCAGAAACATCTTGTGTCAATGCACTTTGATTTTCTCTTTCCAGTATGACTTGTTGCGGTGCTTTTATGAGTGTGGTCATGCTGTAGTCTGATCCTTCAGAAGAATAAGTATCATGCATCAATGCATTGACGATGATAGGTGGTAGATTATGTTTGTTGGTGTACTTCACCTAGTTCTCCATATGCCTATGCCTTCCCAATCCAACTCGTCAGCAACATCGTTGATGACTAGCCTGACTGTGAATTTCTTTGATGGAGTTTTCTTTTGGAATCTATGGACAATGGTTCTGATTGTGTTGCTATTATCTCTGGCTTCATCCTCTGACATTTCGAGTTTTATCAGCTCCCCTTTTTTGATAGACTCAAGGGGTAGATTCCATTTCCAAGTTGATCTTTTTTTGGTGGGGAGTGCAGATTTTTCAACAACTGGCTTAATTGTTTTGTTCATAAAAAGTCCTGTTTGAGTTCCTTGTGAAATACAAAGTATATACATTGTATAGATGGTGTCAATCGTTTGTTTATAAATTTCTTGTGTAGGTGATTAATGGGTGATAGTATTAAGTTTGTTGTTAAAGGACAATGCTACAGTAAAGCCAATAGTAGAAGGCTTGTTCAGATAGGTGGGAAGCCACGATTTATTAAGTCAAAACAAGCACTTAAATACTCTGAAGATTTTGCTTGGCAATGCCCACAACAAGAAACATTGATACCAAAAGAGAAGGATGTTTCGGTCACGATTACAATTTATTATCAGAATCGCAGACCTGATTTAGATGAAAGTTTAATACTGGATTTGATGCAAGGTAGGATTTATGAGAACGATAGAAGCGTTAAAGAAAAACATATTTTTCATGGTATCGACAAAGAGAATCCAAGAGCGGAGATAGAAGTAAGTGTTATCGACAGATGAACAAATGGCATTTGATATTTGCAGAGCAATACTCAAGCAAGCCATTAGAGATTTCCATTCAAAAGATTCAGAAAGAGTGACAGATGTTGCAGATTGGATTGCAGATGGTGAGGAGTTTAAAATGATATGCGATAGTGCAGAAGTTGATCCTGATTATTTGTCAATGTTCTTTTTAGAAATGTCGAAAAGACCAAAGATAGAAAGAAAAGTATTAGCTGAAAATGCGATCAGTGTTCTTGATAGTTTCTCTATGACAGAGCCTACCGAAAACTAGTTCAGTAGACTCTTCTCATATAGGAGATTTCATATGAATAAGCTGACCCAATCAAAATCAGCTATAACTAGTATATACTAGTATTAGTATAATACCAGTCTGTAAATATACTGTTAGTTAAGTAATAGTTAGTATATAACCAGTAGGTATTATTATGGATGTAAGCACCAATCTTCAAAATGAATTATTATCAATTTCAAAAAGCCTAGATTTCGGCAGTCACAAAACCAAATGTCCTTCGTGTAGTTCAACCCGAAAGAAAAACAGATCAGATAGACCATTATCAATCACAGTCTCTTCAGATTGTGCTTTGTATCGCTGTCATCATTGTGGCATCGAGGGTAGAGTTTCGGAAAAACAGACGCACAATTTTCCTCCAAACAAAAATATTTTTAAGGCGTTGGACACCACTGTTTTCAAGCCTGACAACACTGCGAAAGACTGGTTGATGGCTAGGGGAATATCAGAAGAGGTGATTGAGAAGTTTGGGATTATCTTCTCGAAACATAAGTTTAATGGAAGCGGTGAACTACCGAGCGTTGGTTTTCCATACAAGAAAGATGGTGTGACTTATGCGATCAAATGGAGATCAGCAAGTGATGAACACAAATACTTCACCCAAACAAAAGGCGGTGCAAAAACTTTATACAACTTGCCAGAGAAACTGAATGGGCAGAAAAGAATAATAATTGCAGAGGGAGAGATGGATGTCCTGAGTCTAGCGACTGCGGGAATAGGATTCGGTGAAGATGAACACAATACTCTCATTGTATCAGTCCCAAATGGTGCGCCATCGAAAGTAAAAGACAACACAGCAGACGATAAAAAGTACGACTATCTTCGTGATGCAGAAACGATCTTGTCAAATATTGACCAGTCAATCTTACTGACTGATCAAGATACTGCGGGAGATTCTTTAAAGGAAGTGTTGGG
>CERA01026496.1_pt1 | contig 17429 bp, 15 predicted proteins | sample 530881 | NCBI WGS metagenome assembly CERA01 (sample SAMEA2621061, study PRJEB7988) | marine metagenome | biome: marine biome (ENVO:00000447); feature: deep chlorophyll maximum layer (ENVO:xxxxxxxx); material: "saline water (ENVO:00002010), including plankton (ENVO:xxxxxxxx)" | depth 50 m
CCGGGGGTAGCCCGTTTCGGCGGGTTGCCCCCTTTTTTAAAAAGGAAATCCAAATGGCTGCCAGTAGAACGCTTGAGATCGACGCGGTTAATACCATCCTTAGTACCGTGGGTGAACCGCCGGTGTCTACCCTAGACGATGCCCTCCAGTCTGACGCTTCAATTGCACAGAATACTCTGACCGAAGTTTCACGAGAGGTCCAGACTCAGGGTTGGCACTTCAACACAGTTCGAGAAGTCGTTCTTACTCCAGATGGTGCCGACAGTGATCGGATTAAAGTGGCAGATAATGTTGTAAGAGTTGACCTTGAAAGGCAGCATGCGGGATCGTATGATATTGTCCAACGAGGTTCGTATCTCTACGACCGCAAGGGCCAGACGGACGCCTTCTCAGGCAGCCTAAAGGCAACTGTTATGTACGTGCTGGATTGGGATGAACTCCCGGAGCCAGCCCGTAGATACATTACTATTCGAGCGGCTAGAATCTTTCAGGATCGGTTTGTAGGATCTGGGGAACACCACGGTTTTAACACTATGGATGAATTCCGTGCCCTTGCGATTCTCAAAGAGTTTGAAAGCAACACTAGCGATCACAGCATTTTTGACAACTACGATGTGTACCGTGTTGTAGACCGTAATTCAGTTATTAATAGGGTGGGTCGATAATGGCTTTGGTTAACACTAAGAAACCTAATCTAGTTGGCGGAGTTTCTCAACAGTCAGACAGCCTTAGGTTTGAAAACCAGTGCACCGAACAGATTAACGCAGATCCTTCTGTCATCCGAGGGCTTCAAAAAAGAGCACCACTAGAACACGTGGCTGAACTTACAGATACAAGTAGTCAAATGATTGACTTGGTTACAGGCCCCTACAAGACATTTACTCATACTATTAATCGTGATACTCAAGAGCAGTACATTGTTAGTGTAAGCCAAAAACAAAACAACCACGGTTACTCAGATGGTTTCTATCGTCCTGAGATTACAGTAACTCACGTAGACGGCACACCCCAAAAAGTATATTGGGACCCCGATATATACAAAGAAATTACCTCTAACGGGATTTCCGAGGGATCACGAAACCAATTGCTAGGATACCTTGCTCCAATTGCGGATATTGTTGGAGCCCTGCCGTTTTCGTCAATTCCTCCCGGTGAAGATGAGCCTGAAATTAAATTTGCTTCTATTGCTGACGTTACTTTGATTCTGAATACAAAAGAAGGATGCCTCAGGTCTTCGGACGTGCACCCCCACGGGCCCCCTACGGCATCGAGGATTGGAGACTACTCGGAATTCGTGGCCGACGATATGTGCCACACTGTTCAGATACGTCAAGCATTGTTTAACCAAGAATATAAAATCGTCGTCAAATGGACAGACTATAACAATGTTAATCGTACCGAAACATTAATAGTCAACACCCCTCCTAGTACCTCTACCGGCCAAACCACTACGACTGATTCTAGCGGGGACGAAACCGTCAGCACTACAGTTGTAGATTACAACGACAGTGCACACGAATTAAGTTGCGAGTTTATTGCTTCCAGTCTTGCGGGGAATCGCCTCGTGGCAGACGCTGAAACCCTCTTTAATTATGTAAACAGACTTCAAAACTTGGCCGAAAAGGGAGTTGCAGTTCTCCAAGTAGGGGACTGTATCTACTTTTACCCGGGATCAATGCCCGCAAACGGCCCCGACGGTTTGCCTCAAACGGTGACGGACACTTGGGTTTACTCTCGTCCCTTTACATACACAGGCCCGGCACAGTCTATTTCAATTGAAGTTTATGGGCCAACCTCTGAGTCTATGACACTGTATAAAGACGATGTTGACTCCTTTTCTAAACTATCAAACAAGGAAATTGGAGCCAGAAAAGTAGAGGTAACTACATCGCCAGCCTCTGAGGAAGACGATTATTGGGTAAGATGGGCAGAAGACCACGATCAGAAACTCTGTGCTCTCGGTGATCTACCTGCAATTCAAACTTTAGGACAATACAACGGCAACGACCTAGTCTTTAAGGGACGGTGGAAAGAATGCGGGGCTCCCGGCACCGGTAAAGGCATATACAAAGCATACGGAATGCCTCTTATTTTACTTAGGCAGTCGGACGGCAATTGGTTAATTAAAACGGCCAACGGAACCACCCCTTCTAATTGCGATGCGGTCTCCGTTGGTGGGACTTCTCTACAGAGTGCATACGAATCCCCGGGGGATGATTACGAGATTTTCAATTGGAAGGACAGAGACGCGGGGGATGACGATACCAACCCTCACCCAACATTTGTCAACACCGATAACGATCAATTATTTTTCTCGGAGACTAACGCCAATACTGTGCACATCAACGCAATGACTTTTCATCAGAATAGGCTTATCTTTGCTACAGATGAAAGCGTGTGCATGTCTGAGTCAGGGGATATATGGAATTTCTACAGAACAACAGTTACTACACTTCTTGACTCCGATCCAATTGATGTAGCAACAACCAGTTCTAAAATTTCTATTCTTAGGGACATGATTTCCTATGAAGACCGTTTGGTTCTGCTGTCAGATCAAACTCAATTTATTGCCTACGGCAACCCGGTGTTAAGTCCTTCGACTATTTCAATTGCACCTATTACCAATTTTGAAAGCAGTAAACTCGCATCCCCAGTATCTCAAGGGGGCTCTGTGTTCTTCCCGTTTAAAAGAGGCCAGTCTAGCGGAGTTAGGGAGTGGTTTTCCAACGACGCAAGTAGCCAAACTTTTAACACCAACGATATTACTGCGCACATTCCACAGTATATCGAGGGAAATATTACAAAAATAGCAGCGTCTCCCCAAGAGAATGTTATCCTCTGTCTTACTGACGCAAATAAGGACACGATTTATTGCTTTAACTACTTTGAAACTGGACAAGGACGGGAGCAGTTTGCTTGGAGTAAGTACACGTTCCCGGGAAGTATTATTCACTCGGTGGACTTTATTGCCGAAAAAGCCTACGTCTTACACTCTTCAAAAACCGGCGGGGCAGCAGCCACCAGCGTTCAGTATCATGCTAATATTTCTTCGTTAGATTTTCAGCCTAATAAAACCGACGCAGCCCTAGGTGTTCAGGTAAAACTCGACCGACGATTCTCTGATGCAGACGTTGTGTCTAGGACCTACTATCCCGAGACCAATAGAACCCTTATTCGTTTTCCCTATGCGTTTACACTTTCAGATAGTTTTGATATCGGAACAAACCCCGATAACTCAGTTCCCCCACGGAACTCCTACAAAATTGTGTCTGCTGTAGATGGCGAGAGTGCCCCCGCACTTGAGGGGTATCTTGGGCGATTCATTTACGTAAAGGGGAACTGGGCTGCTGATTCTCCAGATGTAAGCCGCAGGACTTTCTTTGTGGGTGAAGACTATGAAATGTCATATACTTTCTCTAAGCCCCTATTCAAGCCGGAAAGCGGAGGAAGAACTACAGCAATCGACGGTCGGCACCAACTTCGATATGGCAGCCTAATGTTCAGCAATAGTGGCTCGTTTAATGTTGAGGTGACTCAGGCTGACGGAACTAAGTATGAACACCAATTTAGTGGTAAAATTCTTGGATCACCGGACACAGTTTTGGGTACAATGACTTTGAGCACGGGAGACTTTAGGTTTCCCATCTTTTCTGAAAGCGATTCTGTTGAGATCAAAGTTACGTCTAATAACCCGATTGGTCCTAGGCTTGAGTCAGCAGAGTTTGAGGCAAACTACTCTACAAGAAATAGAAGGCTGTAGAAATTGAGCCACCTTTTCCCCAGAAAGTCTAAGCCCGAAGACTGCGAAATTATTTCTGCTAATATGCGGAAGGAAGACGTTGCAGAGGTTCGTGCTAGTCACAACATGACGCCCCTTCAGGCCATAACCTGCGGGTTTGTGCACTCGGCTCCTCCATATACTGCTGTAAAGTATCCGGATACTCCGGTAGCAATGTTTGGAGTAGTACCTGAAAATAGGAAAAATATTAAGACGGGAAAAATCTGGCTACTAGGTACTCCAGAGATTGCCGAGTATAGGTTTAGTTTTCTCCGACAGTGTGCAGGGTTGGTCAAAGAAATATCTGAGGGCTATGACTTTGTTCACAACGCCGTAGACAAAAGGAACAAACTTCACATTCGATGGCTTAAATGGTTAGAGTTTTCTTTTATTAGAGAGATACGCGACTACGGCCATGAGAAATTACCATTCGTAGAATTTGTAAGGATTAATTAATATGTGTACACCTACTGGATTACTGGTTGGCGGCCTTGGTCTTTCCGGAGCGCAGGCTATCATGGGCTACCAGCAGGGGCAGTCTCAGGCTGCTTATGCTAGTGCTGCTGCTGCTTCCGGATACGCTGGGGCAATGCAAGAATACAACCAGCAGATGGACTTCATTAACCGGCAAGAAGACTGGAAGTGGTCCGAATACCAGAGGCAGGTCGCATATCGTCAAGAGGTTGTTGACTTTAATCTAACTCGATGGGAAGATACAATTGCGGCTGTTAGTCAGGACTTTGAAGGCAAACTGGCGGACCTCGGTTCCGGTCTCTTTCAGTTGAGGCAGGCTACAATGGCTTCTCTTCAGGATATCTGGCTAACGCACCACAAATCACAGGGTACTAGAAAAGTTAACGCAGATCGGCGAGGAGTCGAAGGTCCGAGCGTAGAGGCAGAACAAGCAGAAGCCCTTCGTGCCATGTACGTCAAAGAAGAAACAGCCCTTACCAACCTAGAGTGGGCCGTGGAGCAAGGACAGCGGCAGGCCGTAGGTTATCAGGCCGCAGGCCAGTCAACTATTAATCAGGCCGAACCGGGACCGATGGCTCAAGTAGCCGCACCCGCACCCCGCCCCAACCTTAACATGCCGACTTGGGCACCTTACGGAATACAGGCACAAGCAGGGGCAGCCCAAGGAATGAACACTTCCATGAACGCACTTATTGGCGGAGTCAGTGGTGGCCTCGGTAGTTTCGGTCAGTATTACCAGCAAACTACCCCACCGGCACCGACTTACACTTATAACGTCAACCTTGCCTAAAATCAGGATTAAAAAATGGCTAAGCAGAAACGAGTAGAAGAACCGGCGAACATTCAGTTGAACCCCGCTGCTTCTCCTGTTAATAGGTTTATTACTCCCGGCGGTCAAGCCCCCACGGCACCTGCTACTTCTATGGCTCCGGCTCCTCCCCCTACCGGGCCTAACGCAAACCAACAGTTGGCCTCTGCTTTGACTCGTTATGGAGACCAACTGGCTTCCTTTAGCCCTAGGCTTGATGTCCTTCAGAAAGGACTTGAACAAGCATTTAATCCAATGATTCAGCAGAGGAATGAACAGGCTGTCGCCGCAGGCGAGGCTATGGTTCTTGAGTCTCAGAAGACTATGGCTCAGTTGGTTGCTGACGGAGAGATTGATGTTGAAGAGAGTCCTTGGTTGATTTACGGGGCACGAAAGGCCAGCGGCTACCTTCAGGCTCAGGCTTGGGAAAGGCACGTTAATCTTCGGTATGATGAGATGATTACCAAAGATCCCGCAATGACCGAACTCCAGTGGGACAAGGCATACAGGGAGATGCACGCTGAGTATATTAGTTCAAACAAGATGACGGACCCCCTTGAGGTTCAAGTGTTTACGTCATCAGCCAGAGCATCTAAGCAACGCACCGACGCCAAGCATGTATCCCACGCAGCAAAACACCGGAAAAACCTGCTTAATCAAGAAACAATGACCTCGATTTCCTCCCTTGCTTCCACCGTAAAAGAGCGAAGAGATGAAATGAGTCTTGATCCCAATGAGTCATTTGTTATTCCCCAAGACTCCGAGGGCAACCTAGGCGTTAATCCTGATCGTGTAATGGAAAACAGGGGAGCCGTTCTCCCGCCTGAGGAAAGCGTTGGACGACAGGAACGATCCATGGCTCTTCTTGAAAATACTATGGTTGAACTTGAGTCCATTATCCGCAAGCGTGCCGAAGTATTTGGACTAAGCGGACACCCTGATTCTGCTCTTAATGTTGTTGGTTCAGAGATTGCTAAGCGTCTATCCGATCCAGAAACCTATGATCCCGTTCTTGAGCAGGCCTTCCTGAACCTTACAAATCCCGACGGAACAAAATTGGTTTCGGGAGGTATCTGGAAAGCGTTTGAAGAGTCGTCCCGGGGAGCAAGAAAGACCGCATCCATAACCCTAACTAAGCAGAATAATAGGGACATTGCCGGGTGGATGGGGGCAAACTTGGAAGGCGGACGGGATGAGTTTATCGAGTGGGCCGAGTCAAATGTTTCGTCTCACCCGCTCGTCCTTGAGGGGTTAGAACAACAGTATTGGAAACTGCGAACACAGTACAACGGCTGGGGGCAAATTGACGCTGATGAAAAGTACCGAGCAGAATCTTATTTTGCTAATATTGAAAATCCACCTGTAAGTTACGATACGTGGATTTCTGAAGAATACGCTCCAGTGCTAGACGTTATCGCAGGCAACGATAAGGTATTCAGGCGAACACTGGAAGAAAAGGCTTGGTTCGACGCATACGAAAGCCGATACTGGGATGGGGGAAGGGACCCTGAACAACGTGCTGCACGACATGAGTGGGAAAGACAAAATATTGCAAAGTTCGTAAGAACAGGGCGGCCCCCTCTTACTACCCAAGAAATCAGTGACGCTCTTGAAGGCTTTGGATTCCCAAAAGGAAGCAAAAAGTGGAACCAACTGTTTGATAAGTATGCACAAGAGTTTAATGACCCACGTTTTATTCGAGAAGGTAAAATAAACAAAGGCGACCGAGCAGCAATGTTCGACCTGATCGAAAGAGAGTACGAACAAGGTCACTCAATGGGTACAGAGTTGAGGATGGTTGGCGAGGGGGACAACGCGAAGGAGATGCATGTCTCTGTGCAGGCTCCCCCCAAAACCGTAATGACTCGAACGCAGGTAAACGATCTCATTAGGCTTCGATTCCCCAACCTAAGCGTTGAACAGCACGAAAGTATGGCCCAAACACTATACAACTACCAGTTGAATTTAATTCCGAATGCCCCCTCTCTCGGGCCTCTCCACAGAGAAAGCGTTAAATCAACAGTTGACGAAATTTACACACAGGTTTCCGCTAACGGTGGCAATGAGGCAGACTTCTATAAAAGAACGCGGGAAGTGTATCACGATAATTATATTTACGAAAACGCTTCTTATGACGTAAAGGCGTCTGCTGACGGGAAGATCGAACTCGAAGGCCCCCATTCCGCAACAATCGATACTCGTAAGGTTTGGGAGCAGCATCAGACCAAGAAGTCCGAAATGAAGTTTGCACCCTATGCTGACAATAGTCTACTTCAGCGACTTATGGAGACGAAAGGCAATCCCACAGAACGACAGGAGTTGCTGTCAGATTATCCTGACCTTGCTGATATTAATGACTCTAGTATAGTGACTATTACTCAAGGCTTTAATAGAGTTCGAGCAGAGATGGCTGCTGAGGCCGTTACGTCAACTGGTCAGGTTCCTCCGATTATTGCGGCAAACACAAGGGTTTTTTCACAGTCAATTGATCTATATCAAAGTGCAGACCCAACTGAACGAGAGGACCTTCGGCTTTACGCTGAAATGGTTGATACCATGGCTTCTTCCAAAAATGAAGATGAGGTAGCCTTGGCAAAAGAAAAAAGAGACGAACTGTTAGGGAAGTACCCCTCAACGAGTAAGTTTCGTAGTATGGTCGGTGTACTTGAGTCCTTTGCTCAGGCCCAAGAGTTGTATATCTCAGGCCGAAACCGGCAACGTCCGGATATGTTCTTTGAAGGAGAGGCCGCCGAAGTTCTTGAGGCAACCCTAGCAATAGGATTGGAGTCCGATCTGTACCCACAGCAAAGCGGGCAGACTAGGTTTGGGACCCTCAAGATGGCTAACTCTAGTCTTGCCATGTTCAACATAGGAGGAAGGCCAGACGTAGAGGTTCCTCCCGTAAGGCTGGCAGCAAGCAGCGGTGACACTACTACTCAAGGTGCTGTCTGGATACAGGAAGGAACAGGCCGACAGGAAGTAATTAATCGGTTGCAGTATCTAGCGGGATTCCGCACAGACACCGCAAACGAACGGCAGCAGGCGGATTGGGTTGAAAAAAATATTGATAACGTTGCAACCCGAGTAGCCATCACGGGCCGTACTCCTTTCTGGATTATGAATAATATTGCCGGAAAGAATATTCCTACCCCCTCAGTGGCTAATGTGTCGTACTCCAGTGAAGTTGCAGCAATTACTCGTTATAATCCTGCACTAGCCAACATCACTTATAAAGACCTTTATACTAGCGCAGCAACGAATTTGCACCGCGATGCAGGTGATACGGCCTTTAGACAACTTGTGAAAAAGCGTGGGATTCCGGGCGACATAAGTGAAATGAATTTTATGATTGTCCCTGTTGCTGACACCCTTCCCTACGGCACGAATCCTAGGTCTTTTAACATTTACTCAGTAGATAAGAATGGGGCAAGAGGAGTCATATACGCAGACAGGATTTCAATTGATGAGTTGTGGGGGGCCCACGTTATTGACTCAAGTCCTAAGGCTCTTGAGAATATTTTAAAAGTACAAAAACGGTTTGGTGGTATCCTTTCTGATCTAAATGAGGGAGGAGACATCATGCAACTTAAGCGTGTGTTTGCCGAGGCAGATGCTAAATTGGATTTTGTAAGTTATTGGTCTAACCTAGATCGCATTGAGCAGAGGGACTGGATGCCCTACTTAGACGATAACGCCAAAAGTACCTTGGGGATTACTGAATGAATAACCACGATCCTTCAATCAATATAGCCGCTAGAGATGCACTAAATACCAATAGTGAACACTATCATCGTCTTAGGGAAATCGAGTACGCACATCTAGAGGAAAAAGGGGAGGGGTACGAAAGTTGGTTTGGTGCTGTAGGCGAGTCAATGATTTACGAAACTATTGTCGGAGACGTTGCTCGCTGGATGACTTACGCTTGGATGGACAATGATCCAGACTTCTCCGTAACCCCAACCATGCTAGAAAGGGTTGCCTCTGATATTCCCGATAATCACGAAAGCCTGATGAATGCTAAGAGCCGTGCGGAATTAGATGCTCGAATTATGAACATCAGGGAGATCAACAATCATCGAGAGTTACTCAGCAATACAACAGGCGGCACCGCTGCTATGGTTACTGGCGGCCTTTTAGACCCCACTTACTTGACCGCTGGTATGCTTACTGGAGGCCAAGCATTTCTAGGCGTAGGCATGAAGGCTGGTAAGGGAATTAAAAATATTAGTAGAATGTCTAGGCTTCAGGGCTTTACTAGAGCCGGTCTTATTGCTGGATTAGAAGTAGGAGCCCTTGAGTCTGCGCGTGCTGGCTTATCGGATACATGGGATTTGGAAGATGCCGCAATTGCTACTGCTATGGGTATTGGGGTAGGAGGCTTTATTGGAGCACGGTGGCCTCAAATTACAGTTCCTAGGAAGGTTGCGGACGAAACCACAGAGAGACTGTACAGGCAGAGGTTTAACGCTCTTGCCGAAACCACTGAAATCTCCATTGAAGAAGCCCAAGACCTTGCGATGACCTATGCTAAAAACGCGGGTCGAATGGGGTATGGCAAGTTTGGACAGAAGGTATACCACAAAGATCCTACGGACATTGCTCAGAACATGATTGTTCGGGATATTAATAGAGAAGTAGCCCAAGGTACAATCCGAAAGACAACCCTTGGGCAGCAGATTATTCCCGAAGATCAGCCGACCTTGGCTACTCCGGAGCAGTACAGGGAAAGAATCTCATCACTGAGGGCACAGGCAGAAGGGCTTATTGATAATACCAAAAATGCTCTAGACGCAAACTCGACTAGGGTCGCTAAACTTGACGGAAAAACCGCGAGACTTGAAGCACAGGAAGCGGGCATTTCTTTCGAGGGACCTAGGGGCGGTAAGAAGACAACAAAGAAAATTAAGGAAGACCTCAGAAGGGCTCAGGAGCAAACGATTAGAGCAGCCGAGCAATCTGAGGCCGCCAAGATTAATAAGGCATTGGAAGAAACCAAGGTTGAGTGGGCAAGGGCAGATGGCATTAGGGATGCAGCCCACAACTTTGAGGAGTTAACTGGCGAAAGTATTGACGATATTCTTAAGCGAACGCCTTCCTATGACCCCGCAACGGATGAAAGAGACCTTGTCCAGAAAGCAGTAGATTGGGTTGATAGCAAGTGGTGGCTATTCGGAACAACCGCTAGTCAACTTCTCTCCTCCAAGAACCCCGGTGTTAGGCGGTTTGCCACATTGACCGTAGACGATCCTCTGCATAGAACCGGATACTCGGTAATGAGGGCCGCAGACAAGGCAACTAAAAGGCGTGTAATTAACTGGAGAAACAAATACCACCCCTTGCGGCGAAAGGTTGCTGCTGAACTTAATATTCCCCAAACTCCCGGGTCTAACTGGAGAGGCCAAGTTAATACTCTTATTGCTAAAGCAGTTAGGGGAGACGGCCCAGCACCCGAAGGCTCACTCGGCGAAGCCGTAACCTTTGTCCGCAGTTTCATAAACAGGGAGCGGGAATACGGAAATTCAATGGGGATTTGGAATCTCGAAAGAAACGACCAGTACCTCCCGCGAGACTTTAATTCTGCCGTAATCCGACAAGTAAACCTCAAAGACCCAGAGGGACTCCGTCGTATTTTTGCGGGAGCACTAAGGTCTGGATCTACTGCCGATCTATCTGATGCTGCTATCGACGAGTTGGCACGAAGAGTAATCGAAGCAGGTAGTAAAACTAATTACAGAACTGGCAGGATGGGGAATACTAAAGCATGGCTTGCTCTAAAGGATCAACTCAAAAAGGACCTAGTTGACGACGGTCTGATTGACGAAAAACAATTCGATGACTTTATGGAAGTAATTGCCCCTATCCAAAACACAAAGTCGATTGTTCGGGGAGGCAAGTCTAGGCTAACTATTGATGAAAACTATGTTGATCCCGAAAGCGGCCTACAGTTTTCTGATTTCCTAAACAACGATCTCGACGATCTTATGAACCGTTCGGTAAAGGCCAATAGGGGTGCGGGCTACTGGACAAAGATGGTCGATAATCTTGTCGAGGAAGTCGATGTCCCCCAGCCCTCTGGGAAGGTTGCGAGTGTAAAAACTACCGCACCTACTGGGTATACTCTAGAAGAAGTAATTACATACCTAGAACGGCAAGGTCCCTTGTCCTATACTGAGAAGCAGGCAATTCAACAGCACTACAGGAGTATGCTTGGCATAGCCCAAATTACTGGAGGCGAAGGGGCTCAGGCGTTGAACGCAACACTGAGGGCCGGTCAAGACATTGCGTTTGTCACGAACATGGCTGACGCCGGTTTTACCAACTCAGTAGAACTGGCTAACGCGGTTGCTACCAATGGGTTTATTGCTATTGAAGCGTTTATGGGAGGAGTAATCCCTAGTCTCCGCAGGGCCGTTGAGGCACGACTTACCGGTGCCGCAAGGTTTGACGACGCTACCATGGATGTGCTGGAAGAACTAACTACAGTTGGTACTATTCAGTACAGGGGTGTTGTCCGTAACCGGATGGAAGACGGGATGGACTTTGCGGGCGGGGGACAAGCCCAGTCTACAAGTCTAGCCCTCCAGAGAACCCTTACGGAAGGCCGAGGAATTAGAGAAAGGCTTGACCCCACTAACCCCATGACTGCGAGCAGGCTAAGGAACGCCTATACTCAGGCGATGGGGGCTCTAAGGAGCGCAACTTATAATTACCCCACAGGAATTGGCCCTATTGATTCCCTTACTAGAAGGGCGGCTGGACTGTCTTCTCTTCAGCGTTTTATCAGTGTAATGTTTAAAATCGATAAAGCGGGGGGCATTGGAGTATTCAAAGAAGGCCACTTGAACCATGCGGTTTCTAGGCTTAAGGATCTTGGTTTAGCGGATGAAGATATTACAAAGATTATTGCTAAACTAAAAGAACCGGGTGTGTTGATTACAAAAAGAAACTATAGGTTCAAAAAGAAATACCTAGTGGCTAACCCCGAAAAGTGGGAACTAAGCCCTGAACTAGAGTTGTTTGCTCTTGCCATTCAAAGAGAGTGTGACCGATTAGTCCAAAGGCCCTCAGTTTCTTCAGTTCCTTGGATTATGAATAATCCTGTAGGACACACTATTATGCAGTTTAGGACCTTTGGTCTTTCTGCGATTGCTCAACAGACGAAATACGGAATTAGAAGACACGACAGAATTGTCGTAAGTCAGTTTGTTGGGCTTGCTATGGCTACAACTCTTTTGGTATACGCAAAGGCTATTAAGAAAACACTGGGCTGGAACGAAGACGAAAGAAAAGAATACCTCGATCATGCCCTTGCTCCAGAAAACCTTGCTGCCCGAGTAGCCCAGCAGCACGCTTTTACTCAGATGTTTACCCCGTTTATTGACCCTGTTGGGGAAATGATATTCGACAACTACCCTGAAGAGGGACTTTTCGGAAGCGGCCATAGATACAGCAGTGTTGGCGGGGCAGTTCTAGATACAATACCTATTGTCGATACGTTTAATACGGGAATAGATTTGTTTGACGAATGGGTTATGGACCCGTTAAGGGGAGATTATAAAGGCGTAACTCAACGAGACTTAAAGAAACTAAAAAGAATGGGACCTCTAAACACAGCGTTTCCCCTTGATAACATTGCTAATATTTCTATTCAAAACTCAGGACTCCCAGCAAGAGATTAAACCATGGCAGATTCATTTCAACTATTTACAGGCGCAGGATCGTTTAGTTTTACAAAACCTTTCCTCCGAACTAGCGACGTTAAGGTAGAAGTAAACGGAACTCTAAAGTCATCTGGAGTAACGGTAACCCCCGTTGGTTCGTACCCTTATTCCCAAGCCACTGTCGAACTTTCCCCCAATACAAGTTCAGGGGACAAAGTAAAGATTTATCGGGACACCGATGTCTCCGGGGTAATGTACAAGGACTTTGCCGACGGTTCTGTCCTCAAGGCACTTGACCTCGACGACATCCAGCGGTACCTCTTGTTCGTCTCTCAGGAGAAGGCAGAGTCTACCAAGGACTACGAGGGTGCTTTGCCCATGGGGGGTATCCGTCAGATTGTCTCCAGTACGCAACAAGATGATGCAGAAATGGCGACTTCTACTAGCACCGGCAACTACATTAAGAGTTCCTGCCAGATTGTGGCCACACCCAAGGCTTGGTCTTCTACTTGGTTGATTATGGGTACTATCCAAGCGAGAGTACATTCACCCACTGGTGGCACCTCCAACTCAGGAATTACTCTGAAAATGTTTAAGGACTCTACGGTTGCTGTTGGCCAAAATATTGACGGCACCGCCTTAGGCCCCGTCTACCGCATGACCGACCGTAACTCAGAGGATAACGAGAATACCTACATTTTGTTTCCCGTATGCATCACAATGACTACGTCGAACAGGACTCAGTTTAGCCTCCACGCTGCCGGAAAGTTGATCGTAGATGCTGGGGAGAACTTCTTAGTCCACGGCGCGACGGACAGATCTCTTCTTCACGCAGTCGAAATCGCATAACAGGGAGCACACCAATGGATAGCGAACGTGACATATTGCTGGCACTAGGGAGACTTGAGGGGAAAGTAGAATCCCTATTGCACATGCAGCACAGCCATGCCGAAACTCTGGATAACATGGACGGTCGCATTCGCATTCTTGAGCAGGGAAGAGCAGCCCTTCTGGGAGGGGCTATGGTTGTCGGCTCGGTTGCCGCGACAGTTGTTTCTTGGATCTTTGAATCTTGGTCTTAATTAGGAAAAATCATGTCTATTGAAATTCAGTCTAAAGCGTTTTCTGCGGCTACCGTAGGAAACTTTTCAGTCAAAACCTCGGCAGAGTCCGACGTGCTTGGCTCAGCAACCGCCAGCCTTGCTAGTGTTAATATTGCTGATGAGATTGTCGGTAAAAAAATTGTTGCTGAAATGAACGTTACAGTTGGGTTTTCCGATGTAAATGCCGATCTTGTTATTGAGGGAGCGTTGAGCAACCCCGGAGCCTCGTACTCTTGGGCTACCCTTGCTACTTTGTCTTCGGATACTACCCCTAATGTTACCGGGCCTAAGGTATTTGTTGCTGACCTTACCTCTTATGCTGACATTCCTTATGTTCGATTCCATTTTAATACTGGCGGACTCAGTGTAGGAACCTCAGGCAAGGTCCAGTTTAAGTACGCTGTTAGGGCTTAAGGAGTAATCTCTTGGTTGACATGAAGAAACTTATGGAGACTCTTCACCACAATATTGGTGAGGAACTGCTCCGTCGAATTGAAACTGGAGAGGCCACATCGGCTGACCTCAGTGTTGCTCGCCAGTTCCTAAAGGACAACGGCATCGACGCTTCGGCCAACCAAAGTGAACCCCTTCTTAATCTAGCCAAGGTTCTTCCCTTTGATCCAGAAGAACCCATTGAGGAAGCAGTATGATTTTCCTAAAGAAGACAACGGATATCTCGATTCTCGGGGCTATTATGACTATACTAAGCAAGGCTGCTTGTTTGGTCAAGCCCTTCAAGATCCTCTGGAAAAAGATTAAATGGAAATAGATCCAAGACTTAGAGACTTCCGCAACTTCCTGTATCTTGCGTGGGACCAACTCGGACTTCCAGAGCCGACTACGGTCCAGTATGATATTGCGGACTATGTTCAGAACGGCCCCAAGCGTCGGTGTGTGCAGGCATTCCGTGGGGTCGGCAAGTCATGGATTACGTCGGCCTATGTATGCCATCAGTTGCTACTACAGCCCGACAAAAACATTCTGGTGGTCTCCGCGTCCAAGCAGCGAGCAGATGATTTCTCTACTTTTACTCTTCGATTAATCTCGGAAATGCCCCTGCTCCAACACTTGAGACCCGGAGATCACCAGCGAAATTCAAAGATCGCTTTCGATGTAGGCCCGGCTCCCAACGCCCACGCACCCTCGGTAACATCCAAGGGAATAACGAGTGCAATTACGGGCAGCCGTGCGGACCTGATCGTAGCGGACGATGTGGAAAGTTGGAACAACTCAGCCACGCAGGCAATGAGAGACAAACTCAGCGAGACCATCAAGGAGTTCGATGCTGTCTTGAAGCCCGGAGGCCACGTGCTGTATCTGGGCACCCCTCAGACTGAGCAGTCGATCTACAACGCTCTCCCCCAACGCGGCTACGATATCCGCATTTGGCCTGCTAGGTATCCGAAGGAAAAGCAGAAGATCCTGTACGGAGACAAACTAGCCCCCATTATTGAGGACAATTGGGAAGAGGAGAAGCAGGGGGAGCCGACTGACCCCGGACGGTTTGACGAGTTCGATCTCCTAGAGCGTGAGGCCTCCTATGGCCGGTCAGGCTTTGACCTCCAGTTCATGCTAGACACATCTCTCAGTGATGCTGGGCGGTACCCGCTTAAACTGTCAGACCTCGTAGTTATGAACCTTAATCCGGAGAATGCCCCGGAGAAGGTCGTGTGGGCCGCAGAGCCTAGCCTCGCCCATAAGGAACTACCCAATGTCGGCTTCTCGGGTGACCGCTTCTATCGCCCCATGGCTGTCACTGGTGACTGGGTCTCATACACGGGTAGTGTCCTCGCGGTAGACCCCTCGGGCCGGGGACAGGACGAAACTGCTTACTGTGTTATTAAGATGCTTAATGGCTTCCTGTATGTCACCGACATCGGGGGGATACCCGGGGGCTACAGTCAGGAGACGCTGGAGTCTTTGGCTAAGATTGCTAAGAACCAGAAGGTTAATGCGGTCATTATTGAGAGCAACTTTGGGGATGGCATGTTCACCGAACTGCTTAAACCCATTATGACTAAGGTTTATCCTGTGAGTATGGAAGAGGTTAGACACTCTATTCAGAAAGAGAAACGGATAATCGACACCCTAGAGCCCCTGATGAACCAGCACAAGTTGGTTATTGACGAGTCTCTAGTTGAGAAAGATTATCGGTCTACCCAACACCTTACGCCAGAAAAGGCCCTCCAGTACCAACTCTTCTACCAGATGACTCGTATCACTAGGCAGAAGGGGTCCCTAGCCCACGACGACAGGCTTGATGTCTTGGCTATTGGGGTAAACTATTGGGTAGAGCAGATGGCCCAGAATGCTGACGACAAGATCAAAAGCCGGAAGGACCACCTCATGGATCGAGCCTTAGAGAACTTCATGGAGCATACGGTAGGCAAGAAGCCCCGTGGAAACACATGGATTTAAATAACGATCATGTCATTGAGGCCGCCAAGGAGGTCATCCTTAGTTACTGCGAATATCTGCTGGAACTACGGGACAAGCACTCACTGGCGGAGAATATGAGAGAATTACTATACAGCCTTCCCGAGTCCGTAATCGAGGAAATTCAATTGGCTGAGTTTAAGAAGGGGCCCTAAGGTCTAGGAGGATAATACCATGCCCACCGGCGGAAACCCTACGTCCCCCAAAAGTGACCCCTCTAGGAATACCCTGAGTACCCAGTCTAGGTCAGGACGGGGAAGAAACAATAAAAAGATCAAAGACGAAACCATAGGTCTCCTCTGGGACCTAGAGAATATTCCAACTATTAATCGCAATAAAAAGGATAAATGATATGCCTATGGGAACAAGATACAACCCCACTTACAATAAGGCGGGGACTCAAACCGGATCTGTTGCTGCGGACGAATGGTACGGTAAAAGCCGCCGACGCATGAAAGGCAAATCGGGTAAGACCCTTTCAGACTCCCGTTTACGTCGTGGACCTCAGGGTCGCCGCAACGCCTCTAAGGCTCCGACGCTGATGCAGGCCCTGATGATGGGAGGCGTCCTCTAATGTCCTGTCTTCTTGGTACCTGCCGCCGTCAGGGAGATTGCCAGTGCGTGCTGGTCCGCTGGACGGACATTACCTCCTACGACGGGTCTTGGATGGGGCTAGACGAGGCTAAGGCCCTCAAGCCCGCCCAGATGGAAACCCTTGGCTGGATTATCCGGTCAGAAGAAAATTATATTGTTGTTGTCTCTACCATGGACTCCTCCGAGGATCTGGTGGGCAATGTCAATGCTATCCCACGGAATGCTATCTCAGAGATCATTACGAGGCCCGTAGACGGCCCCTCAGGGGATTTCTGCTTGAATGCGTAAGATTACCCTCTGAAAACCGAAAGTGGCTCAGAGGCGATCCTAGGGCTCCTGAGAGGAAGGACCATTATGGCCCACGAAAAGAGACGGAAGCGTCTAATCAAGAAGCATAGGCTCAAGGGAGTCAATAAGCCCAAGCGGACTCCGGGCCACCCCAAGAAGTCCCACATGGTCTTGGCTCAGGTTGGACATAAACTTAAGATGATTAGATTCGGAGAGCAGGGGGCTAAGACCGCTGGGAAACCTAAGGCCGGTGAGGGAGCCAAGATGAAGGCCAAGCGGAAATCCTT
>CERA01005799.1_pt1 | contig 17422 bp, 30 predicted proteins | sample 530881 | NCBI WGS metagenome assembly CERA01 (sample SAMEA2621061, study PRJEB7988) | marine metagenome | biome: marine biome (ENVO:00000447); feature: deep chlorophyll maximum layer (ENVO:xxxxxxxx); material: "saline water (ENVO:00002010), including plankton (ENVO:xxxxxxxx)" | depth 50 m
TTTATTCGCCCCTACTTCGCCTATAAGAACATCATGATTAATAATATTTAATGCTCCATAACGTATATCAAAAGAGTTGTTATTCCAAAGTATTATTTCAAGACTATTGTCTGTATTACTTCTATTGTATTCTCGTAAATTGTACCAACCAAAAATCATCTTGCTAGAATCGCCCCAAGATTTCATACGAGAATTGTTATCTCTTATGAGATCAGTCCAGAAAGCGTATATGGTATAAGTGTGTTGTCCGTTAATAGGGTCAGGAGTATAGTCATTACAATAGCTACCGCTATTACCAAAATGGAGACATCCATTCGTTGCCATTCTCGCTTGGCTAAATGTAGAGCCATAAAAAGTAAAATTAAAAGAAAGATTAATCGCAGGACTAATTCCATCATCAGATACCTCGTATGCTAATTCACCGTTGAAGTTATTAGCATTAGCATTAAGGTCGTAAAGGTCTTGATTAGCTTCGTATGTATACTGTCCTAATACATTAAAACTAACTAAACACCCTAATGCGTAGAATAAAACTCTTTTTTGCATTGTTTAGCTGTTTTAGTTTTTCGTGTATAAGTTTTCTTAACTAAACCTACAACATCTTTATTGATTTTAGCTCTGTTTGGATTAGATTCGTGGGTACATTGAGCAATGTATTCTTCTAAAGCGTCATCTTTATCAGGTCTTTTTTGTGGGTTTTGTTCCCATGCTACAGTAGCTTCTTTACCAATTTTACCATTATACGGACAAGGCGTACCTGCCATCGACATAGCTTTAAACACTCTTTCGTCTTGACAGAGCAATGCAACCGATGCTACTTTCATTCCCATATCATACAAATATTTAGATAGTTTTAACCTTTCACAGTTTTCATCAACAATAGTTTTACCACCAGATAAACCAAACACCTGTCCTTGAAAAGCTCCTGAGACACCTGTTGTACAGAGGTCTTGTGAGTAAGACATAATACTAGGAGCTATCGCAGAAGCAGGAGGGGCTTCACTTTTTACGTTTTGGTTAATCGTTTGCGTACTATTCGATTCATTTATGTTTCGATTCGTATTATCAGACTTTGTGTTGTTATTGTTTGTGTTGGTATTATCTGTTGTAACGTTCGAATCTGAAGTCGATTGGTTTATGTTAGTGTTGGAATTAGTGTTGTTGCTTGTAGAATTCGAAGTGTTTGTATTATTAACGTTTTGATTTACTGTTGAATTTACAGTAGATGTCGATGTCGAAGTGTTCACATTGTTATTCGTATTTGTATTATTCGAAGTCGAAGTTGCTGTCGAAGTATTCACGTTGGTATTCACGTTGGTATTCTGGTTTGTGTTCGAATTTGTGTTTGTTGCAGTCGTGGTCGTTGTGTTGGTATTAGTATTGTTGTTCGTGTTGGTGTTGGTATTCGTGTTGGTATTCGTGTTGGTATTCGTGTTGGTGTTGGTGGTCGTTGTTGTATTAGTAGTGTCTAAACTATTATTTTCACAATACTGAGAGCCATTCGTACAGGCTGTACCAGACTGTTGGCTAGACTGAGCGTTTACAACAACAGAAAATAAAGTAACAGCAAATATTGCTGTCATAAGAAAAATCCAAGAATATGTTCTTTCTTTGTTCATTAATCTTCGCCTTTAAACTGTTTACTACTGCCTGTTGTTCCCGCATACAAACCAAACCAAGCAGCTCCTGCACCAACAACAATAGAAATAAGACCCGATTGTTCAAACGTAGGTTCTGGCAATTCCATAAACCAAATAGTGCATTTGTATAGTAATACAATATAAACAGTTAAAAAAGCCCTTGGAAAAATACGCCATGAATCTACTGCTTTAGCTAAATGAATCCATTTTTGATGGGGGTTTACTTTATCATCAGCCTCAAGATCTCTAATTTTATCTTTAAGATCAGATATTTCTTGTATCATCGCCATAAATTTGTTGAGATCCATCTCAACTTCATTACGATCCATATCTCCGCCAAACCTACCTTGTCCGTCATTCATATTATTTACCTATTGTAGTAGGGTCAAACTGCCCTAATTCTATTAATTTTAATCTATTTTCTAAATGTTCAGCTTCGATATCCGTTTTGCTTTGACCAAAATATTTAACAGCAAGAAACTTAGTAATCATTTCTTCATTAATATCTACACCGTCTACAATAACAGCTCCTAAAACCCGTCCATATTTACCTTTAGAGTCTTTAAGTTTAGATTGTAAAACAACTACTTTACCGTTGTTAATTGAATCTTCTAAGAATTTAGCCGCAAGTTTACCTCTGGCTTTTTCGTCTTTATCTCTGGTTCTTGATTCAGGCGTATCAATCCCATAAAGACGTACACGACACTTGTGAAGAACAGAAAACCCAAGATCAAGGATAACGTCAATAGTGTCGCCATCAACCACCCTAGTAACTGTGCAATTATATTCATACATTTAACATTTCCACCTTCTTCTAGCCGCTTTACCTCGTTCACCTTTCCAGCCTTTCGATCTAGCACAGAATGATTTACGTCTTTTTGCTGCTTTACTGCCTCGTTTAACTTTACCTGTAACCGCTGTTTTTAGTTTTGACCCAGGATTTTTACGTCGATAAGCCGCTACGCCTTTTTTAGTCATACCTGCACCAGACTTAGTAGATCGGAAGTTAGCTCCCTTACCCTTCGTAGTACGTCGTATAGACTTTTCTTTGCGTTTCTTAGGCTTAGCCATTACTTTTTCTTTTTACGCTTCTTAGCGGTCTTAGCGGAACGTTTAAAGGCTGCTGCGGTCGGAGCACCTTTAGCTCCTTTCTTTCGCATTTTTCTGCCTTCTTTACGTTTTTTGTTTATATTGTAATATAAACCTTTTTTAGCTGTTCGACCGTCTTTAGTCTTATGGGTCTTTTTTCTATTAGCCATATTAATCCTCGTATAAATTATTAAAAGTTATAGCAGGGTCTAAATAGCTTTCATGTCCTTCCGCTGAATGAAGATGTTGGGAAGGAATAAAATCAGGGGCTCCTTCACCCGTCACCCATAAAGCAGGACTTGTGGCTCTTACCCTGTTGTTAGGTAAAGCAACTAAGTTACCTTTCCATTTGCAATCTTCTGTAATATATAATACATGAGATTGTTTGTGTTGTGCAGGACAATCCGCAATGGCGTTTCCTGTATAGTCCACAGTGAACATATATTTACCAGTATAGAACTTTCCATCGATTTTGCAAAGCCATGGACTAGAACTAACTCTATCCATAACTATTACAGAATGATTTCTTGCTTCACAATCCCATGGTTGAGCTATATGATCTTCCATAGGTTCTGCCCATTCTTCAACAGGTATATCGGCAATTAAACCTTGTATAGGCATTCTAGCCCACATAGCTCCACCGTGAATATTACCTTCATCCCAATCATCGTATTCTGTTTCACACCCTGTAAAAACAACTTGAAACGATAAAGACCTATCAGGTATCGTATTAACAGCGAAAGCTATTGCATGAAGAAACTCTCCATGATATTTTGTATGATTCGCGGTAAACTCTCTTCGCACCCAACATTTGAAATGTGGGATGTTACTTATTAGAGAAGGCACTTACTTCTTCTTGTTACTTCTCTTTTTAGAGCTTTTCATCGTACGTTTTTTAGAACCGCCTTTTTTCTTATATTTAGAACTTTTTAAAGCTCCGCCTTTTCTCATATATTTTGCTTTTTTCATTTCTATAGTCCTCCTTTTAGAACTCTATCTCTTAACCTAGTCGCACGAGGTCCTACTTGGGTAGCCCAACGACTATCCATCATCTCAACTGCAGCAGTATTCCAATCTTGTTTTTCTATTGCAGTTAAAAACTTTTGAAATTTTAATAACCTTGTAATACCTAAATTAAAACACATATTAGCTAATACACGTTTTATATCTTCAGGTTGATCAGACGCCCAAGGCATATTTCTTTCTAAATCAGCGAATACAGACTCTATATCTTTTTCAAAACATTCGATAACTCGTTCCTTTGATATTGGGGTTCCAACGGGTTCTCCGTGTTCGGGATCGCTTTCAAGTACAAGGTGACCAATACCAAAAGTAGGATAACCCAAATGATCATTATAAATTTCATATATACAACCTTCGTCAAACTCTAACTCTTCTCTTAATTTATTAATATCCATATTTAATTTATCCCCAGTTCTATTGAAGTAGCTCCACCAGTAGCCACAGTTATATTGCCTATCTGTGCTACGGCTTGAATTCCTTTTTCGTTGCCAGAATATAAATCTATCCATGTTTCACCATTCCACAGCTGTAATTGGTTAGTAGAAAGATTCCATATGATATCGCCATTGTTAAATTTATTTTCATTACGTTGTGTTTCGTTTACCGATAGTGTTGCATCTATATCAACTCTATTTAAACTTAATTCTAAAACTCTTACTAAACGATTAAAAGTTTCAGAAGATATCTCTCCAATAGAAACAGGTAATTTAGTTTGTAAAAGTTTAGACATTACCTTCTACCATCAGGTCTAAAGTTTAATCGCATAGCTCCAACTCTAAAACCAACACCTTCAGTGCTTCCTGCTGCTCCATCATCATCGGACTCTATGCGTAAAACTGCTTGTCTGCCTCTAACTCTTGTATCTATTTTAGTAGTTGCTGAATCACAAATACTTGTTACTGCTGTTGTTAAACTTTCTCCTGGAAAATTCCTACGTTTTAAAACAACATTAACACTTTGTCCGCCATTTCCTGTTGAACCTGTTCCTGTAAATTTAATATCAGGAATAATTCTACTAATGAATTGAAAATCTTCTCCTCCTGGATCAATATCAAAATCACTTGACTCTATAAAAACATTAGTCATAGGATTACCGTCATTGTCATTACCTATTTCATGATTATATAAATAACCTACATCCGACGATGAAGATGTTGCTTTCGGATTATCAAAAATACCTTCGTCTATCCAAGCAGTTCTTGATAAAGTTCCTATAGTCCAAACGTTTTCTTCATAATTAAATACTACATATTTATCAATAACTGTTGCGTCAGCACTACAATAAAACCAACCGACTTCATCGAAAGCTTTATTCACAAAACCAAAAATTTGGTAAGCTTGGATTTCATTTACATCACTAAAAACATAGTCTTGTACGGTACAGGGTATTTCTTGAACAGCTCCGTTATATCCATAAAAACCTTTTTTATCCATCCAAAAAACACCTTTAGGACTATTTACCATTGCATTAGGACTAACTAAACCTATTCCTTCATTAACTAAATTTAAGCCGAATGTAAAAGGCTGTCCTATAAAAGACATCGAATATAAAGAAGTATCTGTCCAAACTAATATTTCTTGTTTAGCTCGAGTTGCCCCCACAATAGAAGAACCTGCAGATAATCTAAAAGAACCTGCAGTATTAGTAGCTAAAGGATTCCAAACAGCAGCGTTTTCTTGATCACTCCATGCAATAAACATAGGATCAATCGTTCCCGTTCTAGCAGTTCCTCCTGTATTTAAAGGATCAGCACCAAAACAAATAACGTGTCGATCAATATCTGAAACCATAACTTGTAATGCTTTTGTAGGAGCAAGATCAGCCCCCGATAAATCTGAAAGAGCTACTGCTCGAGTGGTCAAACCATTTGATTCATCCCAATAAAAAACTCCACCAAACCTAGGATTAAGTATTAAATCTTCACCAAAATTATCATGAGACCACAATCTTAACTGGTTAGCGAAACTAAGAGCAGTAGTAGAACCGAAAGTTCCTGCTCCCCATGTTCCTGCTCCCCAACCAGAAGAAGGCACATAAACATCTAGACCCACATTTAATTGATAAGCTGCATCCGTAGCACTACCTCCATTACCTGAATCACTAGCGTTTGCTGTAGCAGAAGCGGTAAACGTATAAGTATTTGCGGTAGGAATAGAAGTTATTTGATGTTCTTGGTTTAAAACAGAAGCAGTAATATTACCTCCTAAAGAAACCGCGTTAGAAATAGTTACAAAATCATTAACCACAGCCCCGTGAGCTGTGTCTGTTGCTGTTATAACAGCACTACCGTTAGTAGCTGAAAACGTTGTAACATTTTCATCAGTGGAACGTATAGGAGTTATATCGTAATAAGAAGTACCTGCTAAAACATAATACTTCCATGTCGTTCCTACGCCTAAATACTTACTACCGTCTAAAGCAACCCATCCATGTAATCCTCGAGCAGTTGATTGAAAAGAATCTAAACTAGATTTAGCCCAACCTCCTATTTTTTCAGGAAGACCTTTTCTAAAACGTATTAAATTAGAATCAAACCACCCACCTTCGTTAGAATAAGCAGTTCCTTCTTTATTGATTCCAGGCTGGAAAAGGAACTTTTGTAAAGGCATTTAACTCTCCTACAATAATTTATCGACACCTAAAGAAGCAGCAATCAAACCATATAAACCCCACAATATAAGTTCTAGTCTTTTAAACTTTGCTGAACCTTCGTCAAGACGTTTTTCTATATATTCGTAACGAACAGCACATTCTCTTTCATGGGCTTCTAGTTTAATTAATGCTTCTTTTGAAGTGGTCATAAGTTATTTTTGTTTAGCTTTGCCTATATTTAGTGCAAGTAATTCAATAACTTTGTAAAATTTACCCATCATTGCGTCATCTTTTGGTGTTGGAGTTAACGCACAGACTATCGATGCTAAACATACAATAGACGTAATAATTCCAAGCCATTCTCCTATCATTCCCATAATGTCCTCCCTTAAATCGGATGACTAAACATCCATTAACAAAACAATTAAAGCTATGAGCACTGAAACACCCACAAATAAATTAACTGCTAAATACATCATCTTATTGTCATTATAATGTAAAAATCTTTGTCCGCAAGTTTCTTTTGGCATAAACGATTCTTTGCTCGTAATTATTAAAATCTTTTGGATCTTTAAAATGTATATCACAAGCAATAGATAGCCTTGGTTGATCGTTTGTGTTCTCTTTTACCCCATGCCAGAGATGACAATCAATTAAATGCAGTTCACCAATTTTATTAGGAACATGACCATTATCATCATAAAAAGTAAAACAATCATCGGGACCTGATATAAAAATGTTACAAGCATAAAATATATTTTCAGGATGACCATGATTGTGCATTGCTATAGTTTCTCCTTTGTTTAAAACATTACCCCAACATTGAATCCAACATTCATCTTCATCTTGCATAATAGGTAAAGCAAATAACTTTTCTATTATGTTTACTTCAGGTATGTAATTTAAAAAATTATAATGTTCGTATCTTGAAGTTGTGCCTGAAAAATATTCTTTATGACTAGGCAACGCAAGTATTTCTTGTTCTTTTTCTAATAAAACTTTTTCTATAAACTTACATTCTTCTGTTGATAAGAAGTTTGGAATTTTTATGTGCATATATTTATTACGCTAGATAAAGCTAACACAATTCTATCTTTAGGTGTTACGCCATCTTCGGGGTGATGATATAAACCTGAGTGCCAAAGATACCATTTATTTATTTCAGGCTCTATCTTAAAGTCAGTAAAGTCAGTGCCTAGTTTTGTTGGTGTGATATACATTAAAGCAGAAAGCTGTAAACCTTTTTCTTTTTTAAAAGCATGGTTATGAACAATACTTTCTAGTTGCGAACCTTTAGGTGCGTAGTAACTCCATACATTCTTTTTAGTAAATTTAAAATTGTTTGTACCTAAGTAACTGTTAAAAAGATTCTTAATAGAATCATCTATAACTGTAAACGCTTGATTTATTTTTGGATCACTTTGTATTTTGGGATGTTTACATTTATTTTTATTACAACATTTATTCTCTTTGGTGTATTTAATTAAGTCTTGTTGAAACTTTTTATCGTTTACTTTAGCTATGTAGGGGCAGTCAAAAACTTCAACCATTGTTTGATGAATAAAATCCAGGCAATCCAAGCATCGGTCTACCATCAAATTTATTAAATTTAGCCTCTGGACTACTAGAGTCGTTGTAATGTAAAAATACTTGTCCGCAATCTTTACCTGTAAATGGTTCTCGCCAATGTTCTAAATCACAGGCACTATAAATTAACATATCACCTGCATTTAGTTTTATCTCAACACCTTTTTTACCTTCTTCACCAGATGGTTCTAAAAATATTGACCACTCATCTCCACCTAAATGCATAGTAGTAGATATTTCACATGATGATCTGTCTTTATGTCTAAATAACTCATCACCTTTTTTATAAAGTCTTGCGTAAGAATAAGTTTCAATAAGTTTTATTTTTGTTTCTTTTTCCATAACAGGTTTAACTGTTTGTAATAAAGTGTCCATTGCTATATCACCGTAATGGGAATAAGTTTCAGGAATCATTTGATCGTTCCAAACACCAAAGTAATCTGTATATTGTGAAATATATCTATCATCAAATAAATGTCTTGCTACTGCTCTTTTGTTTAAAAAATATTGATAACAAAAATCTGCTAATTCGCTAGATATAGCATTTTTAATTACTAGATATTTATTTTTCTTAAAGCTCATCTAAATGGGTACCCTATATTCCAACACACTAAAGAGTTCCGTATTCCTTTAGTTACTGGTTTAACTCTATGCCAAACAAAAGATGGAAAAATAACCACGCTACCTTTATTTCTTATTTCTTCACATACTCTTGGTTGCGATGCTTCGTCTTGATTTCTAAAATCAAATTCTAAATCACCCCCTGCGTACTCATCAGGATCAGTAAGAGATACAGTCATACTAAGTTTTCTTAATTTACCATGGACATTTTGATTTTCAGGTTTGTTATAAGGTTCTTCGTATGAGTCGCAATGCCAGTCGTAAAATTGACCTTTTTTATATTCTGTAAATTGACAAGACTCACTATGATCCCATTCAAAATTCCATTCAGCATTTTTGTTTGCTAACTGTATGTATGGTTGTATTTCTCTATAGATCCACCTATCGTTCATCCATACAACATCAGACTTGCGTTTCTTTTGAATATTTTTAAGGTCTGAATTGGTTAAGTTGTCTTTATCAGCATTACCCGTAAGAGCCATTTCTTTATCTTGTTCTTTACCATAACGAACAATATCGTCACAGATTCTTTCAGGAATAGCTGATTCAAAGTACCAATAATAATATTTTAGATTCATCTTATCTTCTTTCTCATGAGAAGATAGTATAATTTAGATATGTTTTAAAATATAGAACAAAGATAAGTTGTTGTTATATCCAATCGTCAGCTTTAACTTGTCTAAACACTTGTCTCATATCCCAACAGCTTGATGCTGTTTTAACTTCATTTTCCTTGACGATTACAACTCCTGAACCACCATCTCCTCCATGCTTTTCAGGAAAATTATAGCTTGCTCCGCCACCACCTCCGCCTGTGTTAGCTGTTCCTGCTACACCAGTTCCAGTAGGACCAGCACCACCTGCTCCTCCGCCACCAGCACCACCTGATGATTGTGTTAGAGGTGCAAATCCTCCTCCACCACCGCCACCGCCTCTTGTGACATCTGAGCCTGAAATTGTTGAAGGTGAACCTGCTCCGCCATTACCGCCACCACCAGCAGAACCATTTGCTCCAGCAGCACTAGCACCACCGCCACCACCTGAATCTTCTTCGCCTGGTACTCCAGCAGCAGTAGCACCTGCTCCACCAGCATTACCCTGTGGAGGACTTGTCGGAGGAGTATTACCTGCACCACCTCCAGCATTAAAATAGCCACCACCACCTGAACCACCTGACCTACCTGATTTTGATGTTCCTGCAGGATCAGGATTATTTGCCCTACCTCCACCGCCACCTGCTGTAGATGTTAGTGGAGAACTTGCACCAAAAACTGTGTTATTACCATCTGCTCCTCTTGTAGCAGAAGTTGCTCCTGCTCCACCTGCTCCAATCGTAACTGGAACACCACTTGCTGGTATTGGATGGTCTGATATTTCTCGATAACCACCTGCTCCACCGCCACCTGCAAGCGTACCGCCTCCACCACCACCACCAGCTATAACTAATACATCTGCTACTGTAGATAAGGGTTGTGCTGTAAATGTACCACTAGAATTAAATGTAGTTATTTGTTGTGCTTGGGTAGTAACTGATTGTGCTGCTCCGACTAATCTAGGCATATTAACTTACCCAATTTCCTGCTTTTACATTATCGTATAAAGCCTCCATATTCCAAACACCGCCTGTATTTGAAACAAAACTAACTTCAGGCTCTTTAATAATAACCACGCCTGATCCTCCATTACCACCTGCGACTGGACTAAATGGTGGATTACCTAAGTCAGTTCCGCCACCGCCACCGCCAGTATTAGCAGTTCCGCCTGGATTTGGTGAATCTACAGGGTTTGATCCTGGTGCACCACCACCTGCTCCGCCTGCTCCAACAGCATTGTTTGTAAATCTTCCACAGCCACCGCCACCACCTGCTCTTGTGACAGGTGAGCCAGTAATAGAAGAAGCTACGCCATCTCCACCATCATAACCTCTTTGTGGGGGTGCAGGAGTTGGACAAGAAACACCTACTTCAGATGCTCCACCACCGCCTCCACCACCATTGTTTGATCCACCACTATATGCAGCAGCACCGCCATTAAAACCTTGACCTGATGTTCCTGTTCCGCCACCATTTGAATAAGAAGCACCACCACCTGAACCACCATTTCTCGGAGAAGTGGGGTGAGCTACAAAACCTGCTCCTCCACCACCGAGAGAAGTTATTGAATTAAAACTTGAGTCTGACCCACTTTTTCCATTAGCAGCTGCATCAACAACTCCACCTGCTCCACCTGCTCCAACAACAACTGGATATGGTGAGCTACCATTAACTGGACTTAATGATTCTGCAGATGCTCCGCCACCTGATGCTTCGCCTGGAACTGATGAACGATAGCCACCTGCTCCACCTCCGCCTGAACCTGCACCTTGAGTATCTCCGCCTCCGCCACCTGCGACAATTACATATTGTACTTGTGTAGTTCTAGCTGCTGTGGTTAATGTACCGCTTGAGTTAAAAGTAGTTATAACTGCGGATTGAGTGCCTGCTTCAGGTTCATAGTCTATGCCAATATATCCACCATTTGTACTAGCCATAGTTAGACCTCATTCCAAGCTTTACTAGAAGCATCCCATATATAATTAGTATCAGTTTCAGGATCAGTAGTTAAATCAATAGTTTCTCCTTTCCATCTTAAATTAGGTTCATCCCATGTTATCAAAACCGATAAACTATTAATTTCTGTTACTGTTGGATAAGGAACTGGTGCTTGCCAGTCATCGTTAGAATCTAAAGACCAAGAAGAATAAGGTTGAGGGCAAACAAATTTATCTTTAGTAGCATCATAAGTATATCCAACACCTGCGTATTGTTTTCTAAAATTATTATTGTAAGAAGTTTGTTTCCAAGCTACACCGCCTGTTCCATATGGAACGATAGAGGCTACAAAATTTTCTGCTTGGGCAGATTCATCTCCACCATTGGAATCTACATCTTCATTAGATATTACTATTACTTGTAATACTTCGTTGCTTGAATTAAGTTCTGCAAAGTGAGCCATAATTAAATACCTCCTTAAGCGTCATCTAGTTCTTCGTAACTAATGGTGTAAGTTAAATCTGAGTTAGCACTTGCACCACCTTCTAAGATGTCTCCTTCTTCAAGATAAATACTTGAGTTTTTATCTATTAAGACAAGAGTAGCATCTGCTGGAACAGCAATCGTTGATGCAAACAAAACTACCGAGCCACCACTTTTGATAACTCCCATTGTTACTGTTGCTGAGTTTGTACCATCAATATTCGCAATAATAATGCTGTTTACTTTTAATAATTTGTTACTAGCACAAGTTAATAAATCAGTTGTAACTGTAGTAGTTAAAGCTCCACATATACTATTACCATATATCGAAGTTACTGCTACTAGATTTGGATTTGCCATAATATTCTCCTAAGTTTAACCGAAGACTAAAGCCATAGCAATAGCTTTACCCGTTGTTGCTTTTGTATCAAGCGTTGTTTGTAGGTCTGTTCCTGCTAAATCTACTGCATCCGCGTATACGGTGCCATCAAAATAAGCGTCTTTAAATTCAAGAGCATCCGTTCCTAAATCGATATCATTATTTGTTGAAGGAACAATAGAACCATTGTTCATAGTGAACTGAGCGTCTCCTCCTGTTGTAACAGTAATAACATCTGAACCACTAAATGTTATAGAAGTATTTGCATCACCGTCTCCTGAAATTGAATCTAATCCAATATCACCAACATTAGTTATATCCGCATCATTAAAACTAGTAGCTCCAAATAAATTAGCCGCTGCTGTCGAGGTAATACCTGCTGCTGCAGTTATTCCACCACCGTCTGCAATAGTAATTGCATTATCACCGTCTGTATAACCGATATTTGCTGTTTGTACTTCACCACTTACGAGCATATCTCCACCAACTGAAGCATCGTCTGTAACTGTGAGATCATCTTGAACTTTTAAATCTACTGTAGATAAACTAGCAAAAGCGTCAACAACTGCTGCTCCACTTCCTGCTCCGTCTAAGTAAACAACTTTTGTATCTCCAGGAGGTATGGTTATATTAGCACCTGAGCCTTGAGAAATAATAATATTTTGTGACCCACTTGTTCCGTTTTCTATAAACTGAACTCTTTTCATAGTGTTTGGTCCAATAGTTATAGTACAAGCAGAGTCTAGTGTTCCTGTGTATTTAAGAAACATCGCACGACCTGCATCAGAACTTCCGTCTGCTACTGTCGTTGTGTGTGTATCTGCGTTGGTTGTTATAGCTTCAGTACCGTAACCTAAAGCTTCCCCGATAAGTTCGAGGTTAGTGTTCGTTGTTGTTCCCCAAGTTCCACTGGCGTCACCAGTACCCATTTCATTGAGTCTTAGGTTGTTTACATATGTACTTGCCATGTTTTATATCTCCGTACTTTCTTGATTGTATATGGTTTTTATCAAAATGTTAAGCTACTTCTTGCCAATTAGTCGTTACTCCTGGAACCACATCTCCCCAGACTAAAACTAAGTTGATTTCACCTGTTGCCGCAACCGTTGTTGGATAGACTATAGCACTCCCTGTTACTTCTGATAAATCACCTAAAGCTGAAGTTATAGTAAATCCTGTAATACCGAATCTATTATCTGTTATTGTAGAAACTGTTCCTAATCCAGAAGTACCTGCAACACCTGTTTCAGTTAAATTCGCGTCACCTGTAGCAATAACACCGACTGAAATACCAAAGCCTTCAACACCTGTTATATCAACTTCTGCTGTTCCTGTAGCAGTTTCAGTACCTAATGCAGAAGTTCCTGCTAAGCCGCTTACTCCAACTAACGCAACACCTGTAGCGGTGGCTGTTCCTACTGCTCCTGTTGCCGCAACCCCTGTTTCCGCAACGTTTGCATCGCCTTTACCAGTTACTGAACCTACTGCAGAAGTTCCTGCAACTCCCGTTTCCGCAACGTTTGCATCTCCCGTAGCTGTTTCTGTGCCTAACGCAGAGGTTCCTGCAAGTCCTGTAAGAACTACAGGTGCAGGTTCACCAAAGGGTCCTTCACCCCAAGTGCTTCTACCCCAACCGTTAAGATTAGCCATGTTAGGCTATCCTTAGGCTATTCTAATAATTGCGTTAGATGCGTCTGCTGTTGGAAAAGTTATAGTAAAACTACCTGCTGTAGATGTTTTATCTCCACCAAAATCAAACACAGCAACTGCTGGATCACCTGATTGTGTATCATTATAGATCATACACCCTCTTGCAGTAACCGTAGCAGTACCAAAAGTTAAATCAGCAAAATCAGTAAACGCTGTTGTTCCTGAAGATGTTGGATTAATATTGGTTAATGCCGCACCACCTGCAGTATAATTTGTTCCTGATGCCTCTTGGTTTGTACTGTATGCTGTAGTAGCCGCAGTCATTGTTGCTGAACTCGTGTATAAAGCTAATTTGAAAGAATTACCGCCAGAAGCAAGAAAATTATGTTTCCCTTCTAATAGTTCTTTTTTAAAGCTCGTACACATTGCTTGTGTTATTGCCATTATAGTCTCCTGATAATATTAGCTAAGTCTTTTTGACCTTGCTGTTCTAATTGATTACATATTGTGCAAATGTGGTTTTTAACCGCTTCTTGCATATAATACATAACTATCTTTTTACACGCATCTTTAAATGCATGAGCTTGTGCCCTTATGGGTGCAGGAGCTGTATCGCTCACAGAAATTATTTTATTAACCGCCATTTCAGAAACTTCATCGACATTAAGTCCTCTGTTGTCTGTGGTGGTTACGCCTAAATTACCTACTTTTAAATCTGATCTTAAAGAAAACATATTAATACTCTTTCGGTTCTACAGGATTTAATTCTTTTAAATCATGTCTATTAATAATCCCCACAGGTTTATTTTTTGGTTCCATCTGTACTTCAGATAGTTTACAAACACTCATGTCTTTACCGTCTTGGTAAACAATCTTAGGATCATCAAGTCTATGATAACCGTATAGTTTCTCATGTAAAGGAATATCCATATCCAACAAAGTTGACCTAGGAGCAATTTCTACATGCATTCCTGCATCAATACATTTAGATAACCAAAACTCAGTGCATGATCTACCTGCTTCTGCAAAATGCATATTACTTTTATACGTGAAATCTATTCCAAATAATGAAATTTTACCAACCTTACTCCATAAAGCAAAAGCTATAGCGTAAGGAATAGTATTATTAAAATAAGAACAACCTAAATCATGTACAACAAGTTCTATGGGGTATTCAACTGCGGCAGGAACTCTATCATCTAATTCACAGGTATAGATAGGAAAATTACATTTAGGTAATTTCTTTCTCATCATAGCAGTCATATTTCCTGCATCATTAGTGTCTAAAAACCGACTCATCGGGTCTAATATAAAAGCTTTATCAATATCAGGTAAAACACCAATCATTGCGTTTATAGCCCAAACTTCATCAAACTCTACACTATGTGTTTGCGAAAGGTGAAAATCTATTTGGCTTTGCCCCATAGCAACAATTGCAACGTTTTTACCTTCTAGTTCTTTCATGCTTGTGGTTGTATTTTAAGTTGATCATTTCTTGCTTCATCTCTAACATCTTTATATTCACCAAGAACTTTTAATAAAGCTAAAGCTTCTTGAAATTTTTGTTCATATAACATAATAGTTTCAGGAGCTTCTTTCATAAACACTGCACCCTCTACTAAAGCTCCATATAACATAGCATTAGGAGCATTATCAGAAAGCCATGTTTGATTATCGTTTCCAACAGTTGTTAAAGAATTAGGTCTATAGTTATAGTGAAGTTCGAAATCTAATGTAGCATTAGGAGTAGGAGCTAATAAAAAAGTATCGTCATCAAACTGAGAATAATATAAAGGCAATCCTTCTGTAGCTGCTGAAGGAGTGTAGTCTCTAATCCAGGAAACGTGTTTTAATAATAAATAAGTGTAATTACCTGAACTATCAATTAAAGCTAAACTAAACGGAGATAAAAAATCTGAGGGTGTTGCTAAATAAGTATTACCTTGCGTAGCTCTACCTGTAACGTTTTTACGAAAAACAGGAAGTTGTACTCCTTTTAAAATTCTTTCTTCTGTTGATTGTATAAAAGTATCTAAATTATTAACAAAAGTAGTTTCTGTATTATCTAAATAATCTTGTATTGCTGTTTTTAATGTTGCGTATGTAAATCCTGCCATTAGTCTCCACCTGCTTCTAAAGTACCTATTTCACCTGTTCCAAACTCTCCTTCAAATACACTACCTATAGGATCATCGGTAACAGTCATTGTTCTAGTTCCACTGGGGCTTGTTGTACTATTTATAACTGCTGTTGAAGGATCTATTGTAGTAACAACACCCAAACCTGCTTGAGGTAACGGAACGTCAGGTCTAGGTCTCCAAAGAAGTTCTGCGTCTGCTCCTATACTTGGTGGGTCTAGTTGTGGATGTTTAGGTTCGTAACACTCATGACAAACTCTATTGTTTTCCCAAGTTCCTCGTGCTTCTTTATATGGATATCTAAATCCACAAGTATCGCAGATAAAGTAAGCATATTTTCCTGAAGCATAAGCCATTAGATATACTCTTGTTTAGGAACTAATCTAATATTAGAACGGTCTTCGTCATAACGTAAAGCGTTAGCTAAATCTCTCTCATATAAATCCTGTATAACAGGAAGTTTCTGAACATTTTTCTTTATACATAAATAATAAGCTAAACCTGATACTAAGCAAGGCATAAATCGTGTGGGTATATCTACATCGTTAAGAGAAGCCGCAGCATCCTCTATAGTACGCCATACATAGTAAATGAGTTTGTCCGTTGAATTCTCGGGCGTTGGATAAAGATGAATAACAGGAGACTTTTTACGTTCTAACCAAAATTCTGTAGAACGTGCTTTAGTCGCCTTGTTTGGTATGCCTACATACTCGTTTCGATCTACTCTATCTAAGGGGTAATCAGTTACAATACCACTTACTGTTCTTTCTACGTAAGCGTCTAAAACATCGATATCAAAAGAGTTTAAAGTGTACTCATTAGTACCTTCTGTGAGACTTAACTCTACTTTAGTTACTTCCCACATTTGAATACCTCTGTTTGACCAGTCGGCAAACATTATATTCATAGAACGACGTGCTGTAACAGCATCATAAGACGTACGAGCTTCTAATCCTGCAAGTTCGTACGCCTCTTCGATTGCGGTCGCTACATCTAAACTAAATGCACGAGTTCCCGAGGTTGCCATGTTAGTTGTAGTATGCTACAAAAAAGTCGCAGTTAGCCAACACAACATAAGCTCCTGTATCGAATTTTACTCCGTCATTAGGCAAATAATGGTCAAAAGACTCATTTGCTGCTGAACCGAACTTAAACTCAATAAGTAACTTAGTCCCACTTGCACCCGTTCCGTCATAGATTTTTATAGAACCATCTGCGGCACTAGCTTGTGCTTGAACAGACTGAATTCTTATTGGACCTAAATTAGTAGCAGTCCCCGCACCAGAACCAATAAATCCTTGTAATTGTCCTGTCGAAGTGAGAGCTACGGTCGCTTTTACATCTGATGAACTCATATTAATCTCCTATATTAAGATTAAGCGTCAGCAAATGGTGTAACTAAAGTTCCTGACCCTAAAATAATTCCTTCTACTGCGTATTTAGCACTTGCCATAGCAGTAACTTTAACGATACTACCTGCAAGTCCGCCTTTAGTAGAACCATTCATAGTGATAACATCATTAGATGCACCAGAAATAAAAGTTTTACCTGTTGCATCTGTTACACCAGTGTAAAGTCCACCTACAAACTTATCTGTACCGTCTGTTAAGATGTCCATATCAGTTGCAGCAGTCTCTACTACGAAAAAGAATGATGCACCTAAATTATTTGTTTGATTAGGATCATCG
>CERA01006773.1_pt1 | contig 17067 bp, 21 predicted proteins | sample 530881 | NCBI WGS metagenome assembly CERA01 (sample SAMEA2621061, study PRJEB7988) | marine metagenome | biome: marine biome (ENVO:00000447); feature: deep chlorophyll maximum layer (ENVO:xxxxxxxx); material: "saline water (ENVO:00002010), including plankton (ENVO:xxxxxxxx)" | depth 50 m
CCACTCATTTTTCCACTACTTTGCAATTCTTGGATGTTATGTTCTAGACTATTTATTGCATTCTCAATCTCATCTATTACAGATTGCATCTCTCTAGGAGAAATATCATTTTCTGTTTGGTCAGGCGCACCGCCTTCTCCTTCCCAAACTGGATTAACTTCTGTTGGGTCAGTATCTTTGGTATTGGTTCCATATTTCTTGGCAATAGCATCATTTAGAATTTTAACTGCTTTTAGTATGGTCATGGCCTTCTTCATCGTCTTGCCACCATATTCCTTCTTTTCCTTGCCCTCTACATTGCTAGTCTTTGGAATTGGAACCTCAGCAGGATTCTTCTTTGGTCGCTTTACCTTGAAGTCCTCTCCTAATGCTGGCTCATCCAACTCAAGGATTCCTAGATGCTTGGCCTCTTGGATTATCTCCTTAGCCTTTAGTATGGCCAACTCAACTTGCTTTTCTTCTCTTGTTACTTTTTCCGGCATAATATCACCTATTGTTGTGGTTGTTGTGGTTGTTGCATATCTTTTTGATACTGTTCAAGTGTAAGTCCACCTGGTTTTCTCCCAGATTCCATGCTCATTTGCATTGCCTGTTGCTCTTCTGCAATTGCTTGTTCCAATGTTGAACCACTACTTATGAAATCAACAAGTCCTTGATACAGATTCTCAGGGGCTAGTCCTTGCCCTTGAACAAACTGTTGTTCTAATGCATCTAAACCATAACGTTGCACTATCGCATCCAACAACTTCTGCCTTCCTTGTTGTACCGCTTGATTCTTCAATACGCTACCATTCATCAATACGTTTTCCCATGTCATAATATCATCCCATTACCATTCGCAAATTATCTAGTGCCTTTGATGCAGAATCGAATGCTTGTTGAACTGCGCTTCTTCTATCTTCAGGAACATCTTCTATGTCATGTTCCATTTCATTTAGTTGCATGACCATATCCCTTACTGCTTGTTCCATTCCATAGTCACCACTTCGACCATGTATTCCGTATGCTTTTATTGTATCTTGCCAACTCATTTTATTCACCTTACGCTTCTCCGGCGGCCCCTACACTAGTAGGTTTGAAAGCCATTTTTATTCTTCCACTTGCTTCGCTTAACGCATCACTCATGTTATTCATTCTGTCCTTAGTTAAATCCATTAATGATGTTTCTGACATCGCCGCTTCTAGTTTTTCAACATAGGATTTCATTAAGGCCACTTCTGCTTTTAAATCGGCTCTTGCATCATGCATACCGTCATTCATCGTATATGGGTTGTCGTCACCAAATATCCTTTTTGGTGAGATGTTCGGCATAGGTGGTTCTTTCAAGACACCTTCCCAATTCATTGCATCTCACCTACCATCTTGTGAATGTCATCCCACTTCATATCACCAACTGCTGAAGTGATGCCAGCAGTAGTCTTGTTGGCTAGTTGTGGGGTGGGAGAATCTACTACGACATAACCGGACTTCATGAGAAGATTGTCCTTATGATAAACGGCTTCTTCAAGAGCCTTTACCTTATCGACAAGTGCCTTTAGAAGCATGACTATCTCATCATTTTCATCAGTCATGCGTCTTCCTCGCCTTCTCCGTCTGCGTCTTGCTTTATCATCATTTTGAAATCACCCTCAAGTGCTTCCTTTAGACTTAGTTTCCAATTCAATGTCATTCATCATCAACTCCGTTTTGTAAATCTCCTTTCTTCTTTGGATATACCATTTGCCTTAGTTGTCTGTATAGAGTCTCATAGTCCTTTCTTAGTTCTGCGGCAGAAGAAACAATCTCCAAGTTCTTTTCGTCAAATCCCTCAAACTTCTTCTGAAGATTCTTATCAGATTTAACCAAATCAAGTTTCTTCATTTCAGATAGTAATGAACTTAGTTTAGTCATATCTTGTCCCATATATTCTGTAGGCTGAGATGACTGTAGAAGTTTCTTAATCTTCTTCTTTTGCTTTGGCTTTATCTTGGAGAGTAATTCTGATTCTTTGAGAATGTCCTGCCAACTCATTCTGATTCCTCCAACTTGAATGGCAGTTTAAAGTCCTTGACACTTTGTTCGGTTAATTTCAACGTATGCTTCAATGCACGAATCTTCTTTTCTGTTTCTATGTCAACAAGCCCTTTCTTATCTTTGATTCTTTCTAACTTCTCTTCGTTGTTTGCTATAGATTCTTTTAAGAATTTTAGAGCAGAACCTATTTCTCTTGTGAATTTGTCTCGCATTTGTTTATCTTCAGATAATAGTTGTGCGATTCTTTGCTGACCTTCGGGTTCTTCATACTTGGTTCTCTCTAGAGTTTTCGTCTTTGGCTTCCATTGTGCAATTAAACTATTGATTGCTTGAATTTCCTGTTCACGCGCCGCAATGGTTTTTTCTTTCTTGCTTCTATTGAGTCTGCTTTGTAATTGCTTCAAATCTTGTGCCAGTTCATCTTGTAGTTTATCTGCGATGTCTTCTCTAGAAGTCCCTTCTTCAAACTGGAATTCTTTTCCAGCCCCAGCAACACTAATCTTACGGTCCTTCTTTTTCGGTTTGTATTTGTCATACGCAGCAATCATGCTTCTGAATGGGGAAGTTGATTCTGTTACATCTATGGCGTTGATATCTAGTTTTTCAAATTCTAACTTATACTGGCCCCTGCTTCTAGTTCCAAATTTTTGTATCTTGTCAACTATTTCTAGGCGTTGTTCCTTGAGTCTGTGTGATTGTCCAGTTATCTTATTTACTGCTAGAAGGAAATGTAGGAAACGTAGGAGTCGGTTTATCTCATTATAGACGGGTTTGATATAGGCTTCATCGGGAACGTTAACCTGAAGTCGCTTATCGTCAGATGGTAGATAGGTTTCTGCTTTTGGAGTACCCCAAGTATCTCTCGGTGGAAGTCTTTCATAGCCGTCATCTTCTTCAGCCGTTTCCCTAACCTTCTTGCTTTTTCGTCCAACATCTGCTCTACCCTTTTTTGCACGACTTAGTAGAGACTCTAGTTTTGCAGTCACCCTATAGATTGCAAAAATAATATCGTCAGAATAATCCTTGTCAAATAGATAGTGGAAGTCTTCTCCCTTTCCATCATACATGATGCCTTCTACTCTTTCCATCATGCTATCTACATTCATGGAAGCATATCTTGTTAATTTAGAACGTAGTCCTTTACCACCTTCTACATTCGTGCGCCCTATTCCTTGTGAGGTAAAAATGTCTATGATTAATTCTTTAGAAGGCTTACCTCCATACATTCGATAACTAGACCAATCATCGCCTTCCCACTCTGCTTCTCTTTCAATGAGAAGTTTTCTAACATGCTTTGGTAGAGATTTACCATTGTATAGGAACTCCTGTATCTTGGATGTAGTTTTTCTATCAAAGAAATTATTCTTGTGAAGTTTCTTCATTAGTTGTTTAGACCTACTATCATTCGTTCCATTTTTTGCAACGTTAGTCATTAGGGTCTGTAGGGTCTTAGATGATTCTTGTATGGGTGACGCAGGTTCTCTAAGAGTAGCAACCAATTTTTCAAGAATTCCACTACTCTTTCCTCCTACGTTTTTACTCGTTACTGTAGTGTATTCCTCTTCTCCACTACCTGTTCTCCTAACTCTAGATTGTAGAACTAGTTCCTTTCCGAAAAGTTTTGCCATCATATCTTTGAAAGTTTTGTTTTGTCTCCAATACTTATCTGCAACCTCATCATCCTCTTGGCTGGCTTGGTCAAACAAATCTGCTTCTAAGTCCTCTGCTCGTCTTGAGAATTTTTCCATGTCTTTGACAAATTTTTCTCTTGCTTCTTCTGATGCATCTATAGCATTCAAATTTACTTTACCAGTTCTAAATGATTCTCGGAATAGATTGGTCACATCTAATATTTCACCAAAGGTGTCGTATCTCATACCTTCTTCGGGATGCTCACCCGCAGGTGAAGAATCTAAGAACGTCTGCAATGCTTCATCTGCATCTTCAAGTGCTTGTCGAGATATAGCCTTAGATTTCTTGGAATACCTATCGAATAAATCCCAAACGTCAGCATGGATGGAACTAGTAGGTTTTTCTACAGTTTCTTTTTCTTCTTCTTTACGAAGAACATCCATGAACGTCATCTAATCATCTCAGAATGGTATATTTTCAGATTGCTTCTTGCGTTTCTTTGGCATCAAGATAACATCAGGGATATCACTAGCACCGGGGGTTTTCTTCTCTACAGTAGTTGCCTTGTCGATTCCACCAACCGAGTAGTCTCTACTCTTGGTAGCCATCTTCTTTGCTTCTGTTCCCTCACGGATTCTTGCGGCCTTCAGTTCTCTTTCCAATTGTCTTACGCTTTTTTCTTCACTCATTTTTTAACTCCTCCAAATTTTTTCTAATTCTTTCATCTGTTTCTGCATTCAATTTGTCAATCTCTTCTTTCCATTTTCTTGCCGCTTCAAGCAGTTCACTCATGGAACTCTCCTTTCCGTTCTCTTATCTACATTCTCATTGCCTACTCCTTTAGGCATTCCAGCGAATCTCTTATCCGGTCCAACATTCATACCGGGTTTATTTCTCTTCTTTCCACTTGGGGGTTTTCCTTTCACTTCTGCTGGTTGACCTGCTTCTTCCTTACTAGGTCTAGTTCCCTGTTCCATCATTTGCCCTAATTGTGATTGGTCGATATTTGTTCCAGCGTAGGGGTCTAATTCTAACTCGCCTTCTTTATCTCCTTGTTCAGCACCACCCGGAGGAGGGTCAGGTTTCTTGTACGAGAATCGACCATCATCATCCATATCAACATCGAATCCTAGATTCTTGATTGCCGCCGCTACGTTTACTTCTATCTCTCTCTTTCTGAGTTTTGCTATCTCATCCTCTTCCTCGGACGGTGGGAGTTTCAATTCCCAATCAGTTATGCCGAACTCCTTCGTCATGAATGGGAAGACATAGTTATTCCAAATTGTCTGTGCCATCTCAACTGCTCTATTGGTTACAAGAACCTGCATTCCCTCATTGTTGAGTCCACCACTAGCGGAGTTATCTGCCATGAAGATTTTACTCACACCATAGAATGCAGAGATTCTATCTCGCAAATCATCCTTGACTGAGATGTAGTCCATCTCCTTCAGGCTATCCATGAACTTCACCCATTCAACGGAGCCTTTGCCATTATCGGATTCTATACCCATTACAGGAATGAAGTGTGGGTCTTGTTCCATCTTTTCTTTGACACCACGCCAAAATGACTTCATTGAATCCATGTTTCTAGTTTGAACCGCTAGTAGTCCTCTTGGCATTCTTGCCTTTGTATATGATGAGTTAACATAATTCTCCATTGCAATCAATGTGGTTACATTATTCCAAAGGGTGATGATAGGTGAAAGACCATACAACCTACTTGGGGAATACTTACTGAAATGCAATACTTCTCCCTTGATGAAATTCTGTTCTTCTCCATTTACTCTATTGACGTAATGGATAGGATGTAATTCTGAATTACACTCTTCACATAAATCAGTTGAATTAGTGTAGACCTTATTCCTGTGCTTCAAACAAGTATATCCTTTACTTCCTCTTTCTCCAATCTCATTAGAATAGATATGCATAGTTACAGGGTCACCCCTGTATATTTCCTTGATTCTATGCATCTTGATTTCTGCATTACTATCCATGTAATATTCTTTGACGATGACAAGATATGCGTCATCCATGATATTCAAATCATCCTCAAGTTCTTTGAGAACGTCAATAAAAAGTTGTTCGGACTTGTTGACATAGCCTTCTAAGAAATCATGTGCATAATCTAATTGTTTGGGGTCAGGCTTCACCAAGTCTACTGAGCCACAGGATTTGCATTTCTTTGCAGGTGACCCATGTTCTTCTCCACATGCTTTACACTTAGCAACGAACTTCTCTTCCCAAGTGTAGCCTCTCCTGAATATCTCCTGTTTGAGTTGAGTTATACAGGTTCTAACAATGGTGGATTGTTGAACCATGTGGTAAATGATTGGAGAAGTAAGCATGTAGGAGGTATTCTTCTCTTGAATACCGGGATTGAATATCGTCCTATCAGTAGGTTTTGGCGTAGTTCTTCTGAACAAATTTCTAACACTAAATCTACGCTTATCTTCTACCATAACTAATCCTCCTTCACCTTATGCTCAAACAAATAATCAGAGGCATCATCGACAGAACTCCATTCATCTTGGGATAAATCATGGTCTTCTGCAATGTCCTCTAAGTCATCTATTGCCTCATCGACAGGCTTCTTCTTCAAAACCTCTTGCCACTTCATGCAATCAAACCCTCTAACTTATCCATTTCCAACATCTTAGAATTTCCATACAGTTTTGATATGTTATCAACATCTATCCCGTCCTGTATGAAATCATAGCCAACATGGTCTTTGTGATTCTCGTACTTCATTAGTTTGAAAAGTTCCTCTCTTCTTGTCTTGTACCACTCGGCCTTCTTGTGGGACTTCTTCATTCTGACTAACTCTAGGAGAATCTCTGCATTTCCTTTCTTCATCTTGAAATGGGGTAAGCACTTTGTTAGTAGTTCAGTAACATCTGCCGCAGAATAGAAATTTAATCTATTTACTGCTCTCGTATTTTGTGGTGATTTTTGGTCAAGGTGTAGTCTACCACATCCAAGGGATTTATGCATCTCCATCATGAATGCCTTGCCTCTGTCGCCAGTAGCAACTAACCCAACTCTAGGATTAAAATTTCTATCCATAGTTATGTAGCCATCTGAATCAATGAAGGCCGCAGTATATGCATAGATATCTTTCTTGATGTCATCTGAAAATTTGTAAAAAGCACCATTGACAGTAGTAACATTATTCTTGATGGCCATCTTAGAAATTATGCTTGGTGTGGTTCTCTTGAAGAGAGGCTTAGGTAGTTTCTCATGTATTTGTCTAGAAGAAATTCCCGGTTCTTCACAAATTGCCTTTAGTATGTGTTGATTGATTATTTCCTTGGGCTTCACATTCACCATGTGACTCTTGATTAATTTCTTAAATTCCCTCTTACCATTTGTCATCTGTTTCGATAGAGATGAATACTCTTCGTTGTATGGCATATCCCTTCTTTCTAGACTAGCCTCCCAATATTTGCAAAGCGTGTCTATCATATCTCTACGGGTAGATAAATCATTAACGAAGGAGAGTTTGAGTATGTCTTCCTCAGAACAGTTCATTTCTTTCAGAACAGAAGAGTATTTTTTTAGCCAATATATTTTGTTAATACTGTCATGTAAATGGTCACCATAAGATACAATCAGATTATCTATTGCCTTTGTGACATTTATCTTCTCTTCACCCTTGAGCGTCCTTCTATATTCCTTCAGGGATTTTACGAGTTTAGGAATATCTGTTCCCTCGACTTGGTATTTCTTCATATCAATGTGAAGCATTTTCTTAGCCTCACTTAGGCTAATTTTGAAATCCTCAGCAAAATTCTTCTCTATGCTAAACTGGTCTTCAAGTGGGGAACTGTCTAACCATGCGTTTTTCATCTCCTGAGTGATTCTTCTCTGTTCTTCTTCGATGGCTTCCTTCCTTCTTGCAACATCTGCAAGTTCATCGAATTTCTCACTTTCTTTTTTGTCACTTCCTCCCATCATAGCAAGCCCTCAAAAGTTTAATCCTAGCATCCCGCCTATAGACGTATTCGTGGGTTTAGGGTCTGAAAATATCCCCATATCATCCAATAGTAGGAAGACTTCGTTGGGATTTTGAGTAGCAGCATTAGCAAGAGCGAGGCTCATAACAAGGTCATCGTGTGCGCCCACGCCCTCAAACTTTCCGCTACTGGTAATGGCAAACATAGACAATTCTTCGATTAGCATTCCAGTCAACTTGCGACTAGCATTATCCCCATAGGGAAATCTAAGTTTCTGATTCTCTATATTCATTTGTAGATTCAAAATTATCTCTTGTTTATTCTTCCTAGTCGTATGGAAGTCTCTCACATTCAAATCGGAGATACTTCGCAACTCCTGTGTAAATGCCTTAGCGAATGTATTTGTCTCATAGAGAATCTCCTCCGGTTGGTATATTTTACCAATCAGTCTAATCTTCTCTATGTTCTCTCTAAACTCCACATTCTTCGCCCTGTCAACATGAACTATTGTTTTGTTCATCTCCTCATCTACTTCCAATACAGTAATGACATTGTAATCACCATCTGTGGAGATAGCAGGGTCAACACCAACATAGTATTTGTATCCCTTATCTTTTCTATTTCCTAATTTGAGAACGTGTTCTTTGCTCTTACATTTGTCAATATATTCAGGATTGAACAATGCGGTTCCGGTTGAGATTGGAACACAAAGATACTCTCGCGTGAATTTGAGTGAACCTATCTCTGCTTTTCTTTGCATGAGAGCATCATAGTCCCATCGCTCAGGCCACAACGGGTCATTCATGGAATCCAAACAAGGATACTTCTTCACGGTGTAGGCTTGGTTCTCTTCTAGTTGCGCGAAGATATCCGTATAGGTGAATGGAGTTCCAATCATTCTAAGATTCGATGAATGGTGAAGCGTAGGTATCATATCACCGAAGAACCAATCAGTTACTCTTTGGATAGCAGATAGACTGAACTCCTTCAAAGGGTCATCAATGATAATCTCCTGTGGATGAAGCCCCCTAATCTGAGAACCAACTGACCTCTCTAGGATAGCGTTGCCATTAGTGAGTTGAATGTTACCGATTGCCCAACCCCTACTAGGTTTGTATTTCTTCAATGCTGGATGATTGAAGTATCTGTCAATCTCCCTCATGTGAACTAGAGTCTGCTTTTGGTTCGATGAGATGTATAGCATCTGAAATGGAGGCTCTTGGAAGATTAGGTTCCAAACAACCCAACTGTGCATGAAGACAGATTTACCGTGGTCACGCGCACAGACGATAACTGTTCTATCTGTGCCTTGCATGGTTTCTAACCATTCTTTCATGTAGTCAGGATACATCATACCGAGTACGTTCTGAAAGAAATAAGGGAATGATGCCTTTGATAATTCCATATCCATAGAGGACATGAAGTCCATGTTGTCTAATTCCATCACAACCAACTTCCCATCGTTATGGTGTTTCTCCAAGATGCGAACTTCATTACACCCCAATGGTCACCATATCTTTCTCTAAACATCTCAAGCCATTCTTCGGGAACATTCTCAAAAGAATCCGGCGCACGAACATATCCTTGGCCTACATTCCAATTAGTCCATCTTTCAGCATCCATCTTCTCCGGTCTGAAACCTGCAATCTTTGGTTTGTTTCCAATAAGTTCCTTTCTCTTGTTTAGGAGTGCTATTGCATTATCGCCACCCCTTCCTGAAGGATGGTTCTTTGCCATTGCTTTCATTCCACCAAAGACTGCAAAATCTCCGTGGTCTTTCCAACCTGCAACACCAACGACATAACCATCTTTGTATCTGACTACCCAATTATCTAACCTGTAGAAATCGGGAATGTCCTTCTTATCTCTAGTGTAGGGGTCTTCGGGATTATCTCTATCCCAAAGAAATTTTACTTCTTCCTCACTTGTGAATGTCTTGAAGTCTTCCGTCATCTAATCACCTGAAGTTAGCCTTGACGAAATACACACCCTCCGTTGGAATTCCATGCTTCTTTCCTATCTCAGCCATAGAACCGATTTCATTGACGATGCTTTCAATCTCAAAAGCAGATACTTCCACATTGTATTTCTCGTCAAGTTTGCGAATTGCGGTCATCACATGTTCATAATTGTCTACCTTGGCAGTATTGTAGAATACTGGTTTACCAAGCATCTTCCTGATGTTGTCGTGTGTTTCTAGTATCTGCAATTCAGCAAGGCTTCTTGTTAATTTCATATCATCAATTGCAGAGAAGAATCTTTGGATAAGTGTGTTTGCCCCTGTCTGCTTTCTATCTCTACCCTTCGCTTGTGTTCTAGGGTTTTGACTGTAGCCTTCTCTATTCCTCTTTATGTGACTAACGATATATCCCAATGGCCAAACATAATTTGGATTCTTGTTGTATTCCTCTTCCCATTGTTGTGGGGTCTTACCCCAAGATGCCTTCGCTGGAAATACTTGGTCTTCAGGCCAAGTCATATTGTTATCATCAAGTATCTCACTTAGAGAATGACCCAATTCTGCATATACCTGTTGACCTAATCTACTGCGCTTCTTTAGTTTCAGAATGTAATTTACAGTATCTCCTAGACTTCTAAATTTATTCAAAAGAGTGGGGAGGTCTTTCTGTTCCCCCGGAGAAGTAACATATTCCAAATCCTTCACCAAAGTCTCAAGTTGATTCTTCTTGATGAACAATGGGCCTCTTCTTCCTTCCATCACCATAGCGCGGAAGAATGCGCTATCAGGTTTCTTGCCACCTCCTAATATCTTGAAGTATCTGAGTGCATTACTGTTTGTGAATTCAAATGGGATGGGGTCATCGAAAGGAACTTTACTGCCTAACATGGGAACGATGAAGAAATCAATTATTGCCTCCAATAGTTCATCAAATTCTTCCTTAACATCTTCTAACTCTTCTAGAAGATTTTCCTTGTTATCTCTTCCTAAGAAAGTAGCACTTGTGAAAGGACTTCGACCCAATTCAGGTTTATCTGTCTTGGGTGAGTTTTTCTTTGGGCCTACTGAGGTATCTTCTGTATCTGCAATAGAAGGACTTGCTGATTGCGTTAAATCCTTACCAGCATCTAGAATTCCTGCAATGAGACTGAGGAACTTTCCAATATCTTTCAACCTAGTATTAATTTCGTTCTCACTTCCTAGATTTCTAACAGTATCGCCCTTTGCATCTATTACGTCCTCCATTGAGAAGTCTTTATCCAAATCAGCGATAAATGTGTTAGTGGTTTGTTGAAGTGGCAAATAATATCCTCCTTTGCCTTCTATTGCAGCATATTTTGTCAATTCTTCAAGATAGTCTATGATATCATCATCGACTTCCACGCCGTCAACTAATTCTCTTGCGGCTCCGGCACTAAGCATTGCAGATTTGATTTCTTCAAGTTCATTTGCGAAAACTACCATGTCCTTGAAGATTGCACCTTCTTTCATGAAGGCATGATAGTATAGTGGGTCAACTTCGACATTTACTAGTTCCTGAAGCAAAATTCCCATCTCAGATACTTGCTTAATCTCATGTTCAAGACTTCCTCCTCGGACTTTCTCTTCGCCTTTACTATCAATGCCCGTATCCATAGTGTCAGCCATGTAATCGCTGGTTTTTCCTTCATCAGATTGTAATGAGTCATTTCCACCGAAACTTAGTGAGGTTTGTTTCTCACGGCGAGCATCTACGTTACTTATTTCGTCTGCGAGTTCCTTTGCATCAAAATCATCGAAGATTCCAATCTCCTTTGCCATCTTTTCAAACAATAACCAGCCTTTATCTTCTGAAAAGTTAGTTTGTAGTGTTAGAGGCTTGAATTTAACAATATAATTTAAATCACCATTCATTATTTTCTTCTTCAGTTGGTCATCGTCCTCTAACTTATCTAATATTTCGACAATGGCCTTTATTTTCTTGTTATCTTGAAATTCTTCTTCATCTAACTCAACATCACCTAATGCATCGTAAAATGATTCAAATTTATCTTTGAAAACATCATATTCATCGTTTATGTCACCCCAATAACTGTAAATGGCTTGTCTTCTGTTCAGTTTCTTCAAATCATAACTACCAATGAACGCATCAGCCTCAAATTCAACTTTAACGCCATCATTTCGTAGTGTTACTTCCAAAACATTGACTAGTGGCTCCAAATGGTTTTGTATTTGCAAATCATATCGTTGAATTTGCCCTGTTAGTTGTCGAATTTTGTCTTCTGTCATATTTTTCTTCAAATTGACACCACTAAGGTCAATTTCTTTTGGATTCCAATCATCATCGAAGACACTTTTGAAAGTTAGATTCTTTCCACTAGATGGAAGCCAAAATTTATTCAAAATATTGGTCATTAGAGACTTATCCATTAATTCTACTCTGCTTCTTTGGCCTTTTTGCCCTATTGTGCCTAAATGTTCTCTAGTTTCCTTAACGGTTCTGCCTTTTCCTGATACATGTGTCGAAACCGCGTTCGTGAAGATGTATCTCATCTGTTGAACAAGCACTCCTCTTGGTAAACTCGCTAAATTTCGATATTTTTTCTGAATTCGATTAACAATTTTCTTTTGGACGGCTTCTTGTTCCTCAGTTATGTCTAGGAATTGTGGCAAAACTAGAATCTTACCATTCGGGTGTTTATAGAAGACAGATTCCTTACCTTTTTCTCGTAGTGATTCCTCACCTTCTCCCTTCTCCATAACTACTGTCATGTTTTCTACTAGGAATTCATAAAGAGCATCTTCAGGAATACTATTCAATACGTTCTTTAGTCTATTTTCTGTTTGTTGCTCGGCTTTATCCTCATTATTTGGGTCGCCTTGATTATCTCTTTCGTATTGTTGTAGAAGAGATTCAAATACCATTTCTGCGATTTCATCTAGACCCTCAGTTAAGATAGTAGGTAAGACCTCATCTCGATTTATTTCGATATCCACATCTTCTCTGACCATATCATCACATTCCCGGTCTTTCTTTGAGCCAATCCAATGGTTGTGCGACACCATCCTTGTCAATAACTATTGGCTCGTTCAAAACTTCGCTAATTTTTTCTTTCGTTGCTTCAATCAATTTGTCTCTTATCTGTGGATAAACCGTATTGATTTCTGTTTCTAATTGAGTTTCCAACTTTTCCATTTCTTCTGCGGTTGGTGGTTTACCCTCTACAAACTGTTTAGACTTCTTATCGAAAACTCGCTTGACCTTGACAGTTTTTAACAACGCCTTATGGATAGTATTGGAACCCAACAAAGTTGATTCTAAATGTTTCAAAGCCCCTATCAAATAAACGAATGATAATTGTAGTTGGTCTTTGATGGCAAACCGAACATAATCATCGTCTGTTTTTATCTTTTCAGCAAAGGCTTCTTTCAATGTTGCAATAGGATTGTAGTCAACACTAGTGAAAAGGAACTTTAGGAGGTCAACATCTGCTTCACTACTAGGAACTAAAATTTGACTATCTTGTTTTGATGGCCTCATGCGATTTAATGCAGTATGAATTTGCTCAACTCTCTTTGTCTCATCAGCCTGTTTCCTATCTCCATAAACAGTTTCGCCAAATCTCATTTGTTTTATTGCTTGTCCATTTGGAAGAATTTGATGTATTGCTGCATATTCTGCCTTTAGGTCAGGCTTGGATTTCCATCCCCTTACTCCCGGCTTTAGCAAGAAATCTCTCATATCAACAGATAATCCACTTGGGATGAGAGGAGTATCCTTCTTCAACTCCTCATACAATTCCACCATTTCTTTACCTGCGGCTCTCACATCTAACTCAAACTTAGCGAAGCCTGATGTGTCCCCCTTATTCTTGGTTCGATTCTCAAACAACTCAACTATTTCCTTATACTTCTCATCAACTCCACCACGATTCATCTTACGATAAACTGCATCTTTGGTCAGAGCCTCTTTGGTAGTGTCTGTAGCGAATCCTGAATCAATGTCTATCTTTTTCTTTCTGAATAGATACTCAAGTAAAGGAAGAGTCTTCGCGGTTCCCATTTGATGCCCGCTTCCAATTCCGAATAGCATTGTGTTTACTTTCTTGGCAGAACCAGTTGACATGTCTCCCGCCTTCCCAAGATTAGGCATGAAGGGTTGCCTATCTGCACCTGATACCTTTGTCAATACATGTTGCATGTATCCTAATGCTATGTCATCAGTTATACCTTCGACTTCAACTTTAGTAGAGGCGGCAATTCTAGTTGAAGAATACTTAGGCTGATTGAAAACCTTAGCAAAGAAATTCCTAGTAATTGGCTTACTTGGCTGTCCACCTGACATTTTCTTACCCTGTAGGATTGTAATCCAACTTGGCAGGGTAACCAAAACACCGTTTGCTTGTTCCTCTTGCTTCCAAGCCTTGGGAAGAATATTATAATTGAAATCATCAGGAAGTAGGAGTTCAACATCGAGTGTATCGTATCCCATCAACTTAGCCTTGTTAGCCTTCTGTGATTTCAAGACCTTCACGAATTTGTTGTTGTTCTTCTCCCAAAGTCGTAGTTGCTTTATCTTGGCTTTCTTTGCATCTTGACTACCTTCGTTCAGATAATCCACAAGAGGCTGAAAATCCTGATTCAAGAATTTAGTGTATAAATTCAGAACTTTCTTGGGAACCTTATCTTTGTAATTCGGATTTCTTTTTCCACCTGACATTTTTGCCGGAGCAAGGTCATCCAACATCTCCTTGAGTTTCTCAGCGTTCTCCATCAGGTGTGATTCAATTGGGACATCTATGGCTTGTGCCGCAAAGGTAACATCCTCATATCTTTCTTTTGCCTTTTCCCATTGTGGCCCTTTCATAGATTTAGATTGCTCATTCACTTGATTGAAGAGTCTGATAATTTTATTGAGGGAACTTCTTACCCCACCTAGATTCATTTCTTGAGATTTAATTTTCTTAATGATGCCATCTAGATTGCTGGCATCTAGAGCCACGATTATCTTATGACTAACACTTCCGGCTTTGATTTTTTGAGTATCAAAGGATGCCTTGAGAAGTGAAGTTTGCCATGACATTACTCTTTAGTCCCCTTTTGTTGCTTACTTTTCCATTCTCCGTAAGTTCCTGATTCACTTCCACTTAGGAAGATAGGGGCATTATCTGGAATGTTGATGTTGTTATCTAAACAATACTTGACAGATATCTTCCAAGGTATCATTGAACCCCTTGGTTTTGCATAGGTTTGGGTTTTGCCACCATACTTTGACTTGTATCTATTCTCTTTGTAGTGTGTCAACGTTCCTGTTAGAAATACTCCTAATCCATACTTGGTTAGTTCCGGCTTGATTATCCTACCATCCTGCTTCACTCTCCCCAAAGAACTCATCTCATCATTCTCATCATAATCATAGGTCTTGTGGTCTTTTTGTCCATATCCTTTACCTGCGTAGTATTTCAGATATTGATTGTCGAATTCTTCACCGGGCAATGGAGAAGGGTCATCAATGAATACTAATGGATTTTCTCTAGTTCCTCTTGCTCTTACTGAATCAGCGTATGGTTCTTGCAATTCTCGCCAGTCAATATATGGCATCTTCAAAATATCTTGCCAGTTCATGCTTGTGCCGCCGTTCTTTGTTCATCTCTAGTTTGTTTCCTAGCCATGTTAGTCTTCCCATTTAGGGTTCTTAGCATAGTGTAAATTTGTTTTCTCATCTCACCTAAGTCAGAAATAAATTGTCTTTTATCCTGTTCCATCCTATCCCACCATTTTTCATACTGACTTTCAGAAAGGAATCTTTTGACGTTTTCAGCATTCTTTTCATGTAGCATTTCCAAACTTTCTCCCGCAGCATCTAATGCCTTTATTGCGTCATAAAGACCCTTCAAATCTAGCGGTTCCTTCAAGTCTTGTTTTACCTTTACAATTTCTTCCCAATTCATCTTCTGTTCTCCTTTTCTTCATTTAAGTTTCTAGTTGCTCTATCTATGAATGACTGCTGGCCCCTACTTCTCGTTGGGTTCCCATTCCTGTCATAGAATTGATACCCAACAGGAGGTTTTTCTCTCTTCCCCAAACTATCTGAACACCATTGACATAAATCAGATGGCTTAGTAGATTTACCCGGCATCCTTGCGAAGATGGTATCCTCCGATGCTGGTCGAATACAATTATTCACACACAGTTGTTGTCCTTCCTTGTTATATCTGCCGGGAGTCCACTTGATAAGCCCCTTTAGTGTATCTTTCCAACTCATCTATACTTCCTCCTGAATCTTCTTTGTCCTTCTTCATATGGGTCGCGTCTGCCGAAATCATCTGAGCGCATTGGCCTTCCTCCTTCCGGTGTGAAGAATTGTCTGTTTTGGTCGCATCGCTTCTTGTAGTTCCTGATGCTTAGAACAATATGGAACCAAGCCTTATCTCTATTTGATTCTTGAAGTAGGTCTACTAGATAACTGTGAAACTGTTCACAGTCCATTGCCTTGACTTCAGAAAGAGGTGCAAGTCCATCTCGATTCATGAATTTAGGTTCGTATTCACAATACATCTTCTTGGCCACCTCGCAACAATTATCCCTACCTTCCTCACGTTCCGTCCAGTCTTTAATTTCAGCATACCGAACCTTCAGAACTTCTTGCCAATCCATCTTACTTAATCTCCGTTGTCTCTTTACTTAGATGGCGAAGCACTTTTTCGCTTAATTCGTATAGATGAAACAATTTCTTACTGACTCCTTCTTCATGTTCCTTGCCTGACATTAGAGTACCATCAGGATGCTTGTGAGTTTCACCTGTCCATTGTTTCCCATCTTCAAAGAAGTGTCTTTCTCCTTTTCCTTTCAAAATATTTTGCCAACTCATTGCATCTTCTCCTCCATTTTCTTCCTAACATCCAACCATACATCAGGATGATTCTGTGCTAGAACCTCCTTGACGATTTGCATCTGATGAACTATAATCGTATCCTGTCTCTTATGGACTAACTTGCCCTTGAACTCCATGACATACTTCAGACTCTCCCTAATCTCCTTGGCCATCTTAGTTAGCGAGTCGATATACTTGGGATTGCCAACTTCCTCCATGTCGAACAACTCGTCTATCTTTCCCTCAAGCCTCCTGATGTTCCTAGTTAGAGTCTCGACCTCATCCAATTCCCTAGCGGCTATCATCTGCGCGGCAGACTTCTGCACTAGTGGTTGAACGTGGTTTCGCATATGACGAACAACCTGCTCGACAGAACAGTTCTCCATCTTCGCCGCCATCTCAGGAGTCATATCTCCGTTGTATATATTCATCTCAATATCCCCACGCATCTCAGATGTGCATATGTTGCAACGTGGATTAGATGAGTCTTCATAGTGACCCATGTGATTTCGCTGATGCTTAGATGCAGTTCCACTCATCCAATCCATCTTCTTGTCGAGTTGGTCAGCAGTCATTTTGAGTCCTTCCAAATCACCCTCCATATCTTCTCTATCAGGGTGATTGCAAAATGCACATCTCTTTCTGATAATCATCAT
>CERA01009433.1_pt1 | contig 17062 bp, 21 predicted proteins | sample 530881 | NCBI WGS metagenome assembly CERA01 (sample SAMEA2621061, study PRJEB7988) | marine metagenome | biome: marine biome (ENVO:00000447); feature: deep chlorophyll maximum layer (ENVO:xxxxxxxx); material: "saline water (ENVO:00002010), including plankton (ENVO:xxxxxxxx)" | depth 50 m
ATCTAGAACTAAACAACATAACAAATGTTGGGGGAAATTTGTGGGAGTCAGACGTGCTTGACTTTTTAGAGGAAATTGCCAAAAAAGAGAAGAAGAGTGTTTATTCTATAATGAACTCTAACATAAGTCACAAAAATACTTCTGATGCAGTCAACTATTGTAAAATTAAAAATCTTGAATTTGAACTTATACCCACTTTGCAATACAGAGATTTTCTGGAAAGACTCGGTGCTAATAAATTTTTAATTTTCTTGCCAAAAACTCCTGAGACATTATCAAGAATAGCCGTCGAGGCGCGAATGATGGGTATGAGCGTGGTTACCAATAAAAACTTAGGCGCGTCAAAAGAAGAGTGGTTTTCACTAAAAGGTTCAGAGCTGATAAATGTCATGAGAAACAAACGAAGTGAAATTCCAAAGAAAATATTAGATGTATTTAGATGAAAATATTATTAACCTTAAATAAAACTTTAACAAACGGAACTGCTACGTGGATAGATTACGGATATTGGAATGTGTTCCTCCCCTTAAAAGATCTGGGCCACGACGTTTACCTTTATGATACGGTAAATCCAAAAGATAAAGATTATTCCAAGATAGTAGATACTTTTAAGCCTGATTTAATTTTTTGCTGTATGACAAACAACCCTGCCATGACCCCGCACGAACCATGGGAGCAGATAGAGAAGTATACAAAAAGTGGACTTGTCAAGACATTCAACTGGTTTTGTGATGACACTTGGCGATTTGATAACTTTTCCTCGCGCGCATGCCACCTTTTTACTGCTTGTTCCACTCCCGAACCATCTTATCTGGAAAGATATAGGAATGAAGCAAACTACGAAAACATATTTCTAGGCTTGTGGCACGCAAATAAAAACCTATATCCACAAGAGAAGCTACCCAAGCAAACAGACATTATATTTTGTGGACATCTTAACCAAGATAGGACAAGCTATATCAACATGATTAGAGACGCTGGCTTGAATATAGAGGTAACCCATGGCTTGGAATATACAGATATGTTATCAAAAACTTCCCAAAGTCGCATCGGCATAAACTTCAGCAAGAACTCTAATGATCACGAAAGAAAAACACAAATGAAGGCTCGCATGTTTGAAGTACCAGCCTCCCGCGCACTGTTGGTCACAGAGAACACCAAAGGGTTGGAAAATTACTTTAAAATCGATAAAGAAATCATAACCTTCTCTCAACGAAATGAAATGATTTCTAAGCTAAAATATTTGCTGAAAACTCCTACTTTGGTAGAAAAATTAAGTGCGGCCGGATACCAGAGATATCTCAAAGACCATCAGTCACACATGCGGTTGTCCAATCTATTAAAGGATATTAATGGCATATGAAGGTTTTACTACCGGGTAATTTACCAGCCGGCGCCGGTCAAACGATATATAGAGGGTATTCTGCAGCCTGGGGAAATCTAGGCTATGAGTCAATCCCAACGCAGGGCTTAGGTGACTGGATTAGCGCATCAGAGTCACTATCAGGATGTAGCTATAGTATTATGGTAGACGACTACACGCTGTCTTCTTGTTATCAGATGGCTGTGAATAAAAATAATACTACACAAACACAGAGGCATTTTATGTCTGTATATTCTTCCGCGATGGAGATAATCAAGAAGAGTGAAAAGTGTTATGTATTTGTCCAGCCAACTAAATTTCCATCTCCTTGGGGCTCGCATCCGAATTTTATATGCGGCTACTCACCAAGTGATTTTCTAGGAGGAACTGGACTCAAAGCGATTAACTATTTAAATGAGTTAGATAACGTTCACCTCTGGACGTGGGTAGAGCAATCACCAGAGATTAAAGATCTTTATTATAAAGAATGGAAAAAGATCAATTATATACCTTTAGCTTTTGATTCAATATCTTATAAAAAAGATCCATCCGACAGGAACAACCATGACGTCTGTTATGTGGGAGGCTGGGCTAATAATGGGTTTAATGAAAAAGCTCAAATTATGCGCAGTCATTTTAAGCCACTAATGAAGAGCAAATTAGATTGTGGTATTTTCATTAATAAAAACCTAACACACGAGCAAGAAAATAGAGTTCTGTATAATAGCAATATTGCGTTAAATATCCACGACAACTATCAAAGAATTTTAGGATTAGATACTAATGAGAGAACTTTCAAGGCTCTAGGGTTGACAGGGATTCTAGTAAGTGATATGATAACCGCAATAAAAAATATATTCCCGGATTTGCCCATGTATGGATCAGAAGATGAGATGATGATGATAATAGATAAATATCTATCAAATGATGCACTTGCTCATGAAACAAAAGAGTATTATCGTAATGAAGTAGTTAAGAACCATACATATATCCATCGTGTACAGAAGATGACAGAGCTATAAACATGAGTATTCCTAAATTTAGTATTATAATTCCCTGCTTTAATGCAGAAAAGTGGATTGAAGAGTGTCTTAGGTCAGCACTAAACCAAGACTATCAAAATCTAGAGGTTATTTTTGTTGACAATGAAAGCACTGATAACAGTCTAGAAATAGCAAATCGACTAGCTACAGAATTTGCTGCTCTGGAGGAGTCTCCAAGTTTTATGATTTCTAGCGCCAAAAACATATACCCTAATTGCTGGGATGAGGCCCGATCTCGTGGGTTTGAGTTGATGACTGGCGAGTATGTTTTGGTTATGGGAGCCGACGATTTTCTTGAGAAAAGCTTTGTAAACAAATGTATGAAGATCATTCAGACCCGACCAGACCAGATCTTGGCGCTTCAAAGTCCTATAAGAGGAGTTAACCATAAACAGGACGTAACGGGCTATGTCACACACAAGTATGCATCTTTAAAAGAGTTTAAAGACCAAAGTCTACAGAGGTGCCCTGTGAATACCCCAACAGTGATATATAACACTTCGTTGTACAGGGAAGGTCTATTGCAAACTAAGCCGGAAGTTTATGGCGGCGCTGCCGATTATGATTTATACTGTAGCTTGGCGGATAACGGAATTATGATATTTCCTGCGCCCATATGGCTCGGATTTAACTACAGATGGCACCCCGAGCAAGCAACTTGGAAAGTACAAAAAGAGGGTGTCAATTATGATAAGATGATACAAGATCATTGGAGTGACCAATGGAAGATCTAGCACTGAAGAAACGGATATTAGATATCGCATATAACAGAAGATTGTCGCACCTTGGTAGTTATTTATCGAGCGTAGGAATTATAGAAGATATCTATGCTGGTATGGAGAAGGACGATATTTTTATTCTTTCGTCTGGTCATTGTGCCTTAGCTCTGTACGTTGTTTTAGAGAAATATCGTGGTCATGACGCCGAAAAACTTTTTGATAAACACGGGGGTCACCCACATAGAAATGAGAAAGATGATTTGCATTGCTCAACTGGTAGTCTAGGGATGGGGCTCACTGTGGCAGTAGGTCGCGCGCTAGCTGATCCATCAAGAACAGTCCATTGTTTAATAAGTGACGGCGAGAGCGCCGAAGGATCGATCTGGGAGGCTTTAAGGTTCATAAAGGTACACAACGTCACCAACATAAAGGTATACGCTAATTTGAACGGATACGCTGCCTATGAGGCAGTCGACAAGGGGTACCTAACCAAGAGACTCAAAGCATTTCTACCAGAGATAGAAATTATCCATACAAGTGTTAATCAATTTTCTTTCTTACGAGGGCTAAACGCGCACTACCACATTATGGATGAACAGGATTATAAAGCTGCGATCGAGGAATTGCAGGGATGAGAAAAGAGTTTGCTAAGATTCTTCATCAAGAGATGTCAGCCAATGAGGATATAGTTGTTCTTACGGGCGATCTGGGCTATGGGTTGTGGGACAAGATCAGGATTGATTACCCAGATCGTTTTTGGAATGTTGGCTCTTCCGAACAGCTTATGATGGGTATGGCTTCAGGAATGGCGATGGATGGCAAGATACCTTTTGTTTATTCAATTACACCTTTTCTATTATACCGTCCTTTTGAGTTTATTAGAAATTACGTTGACCATGAGAAGCTTCCTGTTAAGTTAATTGGTGGAGGAAGATCCCGCGATTATGGGTATCTAGGCTTTTCTCATTGGGCTGAGGAAGACGAAAAGGTTATGGCAACATTCTCCAACATTAAACTAGTTCGACCTCCCAATGTTGAGCAGCTGGTTGACTGGTGTACAACCTCAACGACACTATTTGACAAGAAAACTCCAATATATATGAATCTTAAGAGATGAAGTATTTAATTACCGGTGCCAATGGATTTTTAGCAAAAGAACTGAAAGAGTACTTCGCCGGCCTGGAGTCAAAAGTAGAACTAATATTAACAAACAGGTCTACTCTTGATCCAACCAACTTTAAACAAGTAGAGAACTTCTTCAGCAACAATCAGGTTGATGTCGTAATTCACACTGCTGTTAAGGGCGGGAAAAGAGGGAGACAGGACACGGAACAAGATTACAATGATAATATTGCAATGTTTGATAATTTGTCTTTTTTCTCTGATAGATTTCAAATCATGTTTAATTTTGGATCCGGCGCGGAATTTGACAGGGGTCAACAGATATATCGGATTAAAGAAAAAGAGATACATCAAAGGCGCCCGAAAGACTTTTACGGCATGTCTAAAAATACCATAACAAAAAAAATTTTAGACATTGACAAAAACATTTTTAACATTAGATTATTTGGGTGCTTCGGCTCTTATGAGGAAGAGCAAAGATTAATTAAAGCGACCCACAATAAGGTGCTAAATGGGCAAAATCCCGTAATCCACCAAGATAAAGAAATGGACTTTATTTATTCAAAAGATGTGGGGCGCTTGATAAGCCATATCATAAACAATCATGATAGTAGTAACATACCAAAGGACATAAACGCCTGTTACAGCCAGAAGTACAAGATCAGCGACATCATTCAGGAGTATAAGAATTTAACTAATGGCTCCTTTGATGTTATTATAGAAGAAGAAAATGGTTTGGGCTATAGTGGTTGTAGCGCTCGAATCGACAGCCTAAATATTAAAACAATAGGATTGCGAAAAGGATTAAAAGAATGTCTGACAAAATGGAGCAAATATTACAGCTAATTACTGAATATGTTTCTGAAAAGAAGCTTAATGAAAAGTGGGAAGAGGGAGACTGGGTTAAGTACTCTGGACCACACTTTGATGAGAAAGAGTATCACGCTGCTGTGAAGTCCCTGCTCAGTGAGTGGTTGATCTTCGGACAGAACGCCTCTCAATTTGAGAAAGAGTTCCCACAATTATTAGGTAAAAAGCGAGGAATCTTAACGAACTCCGGATCCTCAGCCAACCTTTTGATGACCTCTGTATTGCGTTCCCAGAACAAGCTGCCCAAAAAGTATCGACTAGAGGCTGGATCTAAGTTTATAACTCCAATTGTCTGTTTCCCAACTACTATTAATCCTCTAATCCAAAATGGGTTTGAGCCAGTGTTTGTTGACGTTGATATCCCAAGTCTAAATCTAAATTTAGATGAAGTAGAACAAGTATTAAAGAACGATACGAACAAGGAAATTAAAGGCATAATCTTTGCCCATGTTTTGGGTAACCCTCCAGACATGGATAGGTTAATGTCCTTAGTTAAGCAATATGATTTGATTTTTCTTGAGGATGCATGTGATGCCCTAGGATCTACATATGATGGCAAAAAGCTTGGCTCTTATGGAGATCTCGCGAGTTGCTCTTTCTTCCCGGCACATCATATGACTACGGGTGAGGGTGGTTTCGTGGCTACAAATTCAGCAGCTACTCAAATGGCCCTGTCCAGTTACCGAGACTGGGGTCGCGCCTGTTACTGCAACACTCTAAAGCCCGGCGACGTGACGTCTGGAACAGCGTGTGGGAATCGATTTAAAAACTGGCTAGATGGCAACAAGGCACTGACGTATGATCATAGATATGTTTTTGATGAAATAGGATATAACCTTAAGCCACTTGATCTACAGGCAGCAATGGGGTTGGAACAACTCAAAAAGCTTCCAGAGATGGAGTCCGCGAGACGAGAGAACTTTGATAAAATTTATTCAATTTTTGAAAAGTATGAAGATCATTTTCACCTACCAAAGGCTACAGAGAAAGCGGACCCGTGTTGGTTTGGATTCCTTCTGCTTGTTAAAGACAACGATAGTTTTACGAAACAAGATTTTGTTGATTATATGGAATACAATAAGATCCAAACAAGATCGTATTTTACCGGAAACGTTTTATATCATCCAGCATATGCTCATTTGCGTCCGGAAGGCGTTGATTTAGAAGAGAGATATCCAAATGCTCATACAGCAACCGCTAGCTCAGTTTTCCTGGGGACTTACATAGGTTACACCGACGAGAAAATTGAATATATTAAGAAGGTGGTTGATACCTTTATGGAGGTCATGACCTAAGATGAAGATTGTATATGTCACAGGATGCCTAGGCTTCATAGGATCGTATGTCACTAGAAAATGTCTAGAGCGCGGCTGGATGGTTTATGGAATTGATAAATGCACGTATGCAGCAAATAAAAATTTGTTAGAGGAGTTCACGCAATTCTCCAACTTCACGTTTTTAGAAAAAGATATTAAGGATTTAACACACCTCTACGATTGCGATTATGTGATAAACACCGCGGCCGAGTCGCACGTTGGAAACAGTATTATAGATAGTAAAGAGTTTATAAGTAGTAATATTGTAGGAGTGAGAAACCTGCTAGACCTAATACGCAACAGACCAGAGAACTGCCATCGGCGCCCAATACTATTTCATTTTAGTACAGATGAAGTTTACGGAGACATTGAACATGGTGAACACACAGAAAATCACCTATTGCACCCAAGTAACCCTTACTCAGCAAGCAAAGCCTCCGCTGACATGCTTGTTCTTGCCTGGGCTAGAACGTATAACGTAGAATATGTTATTTTGCGACCAACAAACAACTATGGTATTGGACAATACCCAGAAAAATTAGTACCGCTCTCAGTTAAAAATCTTATCAGAGGGAGAAAGATTAGGTTGCATGATGGTGGGACTCCAATACGCAATTGGCTTCACGCTGATGACACAGCTGAAGCAGTTTTAACTATTATTGAATCCGGAAAAATAAATGAGATATACAATGTTGCCGGCGGCTTTGAGCAGGCAAACTCTGAAACAGTCAGGAAAATAGTAGCTGCACACCACGGCACCGCGGATTGGCAACAGTATGTGGATTTTTCATATTCTCGCCAAGGGCAAGATGTTCGTTATGCCTTAAATGACGAAAAGCTTAGATCGTTAGGTTGGAATCCCAAGAAGGTATTTGATGAAGAGATAAAGTCAATTGTCGAATATTACAAAAACAATTTTATTTGGTAGGCTAGTAAATGTCCACTAAATGGTATGAAGGCTTAAAGAGAGAAATAATAAATATTCCTCTATCGAATAGTGCTCCTCCCTGGCAGTCATCGACACCTCTACCAGAGAGTCAATTGGCTGATCTTGGCAGAAGAGGTAATTTCATTGACAAGTTTGAAGACTATGAGATAGATAACAGTCTAGCAGAACTGGTTAGTGGTAAAAGAATAGCTTATGTGTGCCCATCTCCTCACTTAAAGGGGATGAAGATGGGGGAATATATTGATTCGTTTGATTTGGTAGTTCGCGTAAACCAAGCTTTTCATATGCAGGAAGAGAACTGGGAAGATTACGGTAAAAGAACAGATATCTTAATGAATTGCCTAAATTGTAATAAGATCGCCGCCCTTAAGAATAATATGAGCTTCGCAAAGGATATGAAGTACATTGTTTGCCCGATGGTTTCGATGTGGGATATACAGAGGGTCCATGACTTTTTAGATACAACTGGTGTCCCTTGGCACAACGTTAGTGATGGATATTTATTTAAGATTTTCAAGGAAGTGGGAACAACCTGTAACACAGGTCTAACTGGAATTATAACCCTTCTAAATTACGATATAAAAGAATTGTATCTAACTGGCATGACTTTCTTTAACATGAATAAGTTTGGCCAAATATATTATGATAAGTATCATAACGAAGCCATGACAAACAACAACTTCAGAGAAGATTCTGATAAAGTTCCTAACTTTGCAGATTTGAGGATTGATATACACCAGCAACAGCCGCAAATCAATTATTTTCACAAGATGGTGTATTTTCACTATGGCAAGAAAATGACTTTAGATAAGTATCTAACTGAAAATTTTAATCACACTATACAAAAGGTTACCAACAGATGAAAATTGTAGCAATGATACCTGCCCGTCTGGGCAGCAAAAGAATACCCAAAAAAAACATAAGACTTCTTAACGGAATCCCTCTTATCTCATATATCATACGAGCGGTAAAAGAAAGCCAATGTTTCGATGAGATATATGTTAACACAGAGTCGGACTTAATTGGAGAGATAGCAGTATCTGAAGGGGTTAGATTTTATAAGAGATCGCCTCACCTATCGACCGACTCGGCAACAAATGATGATTTTTCACTGGACTTCATAGAGAACGTAGAGTGTGATTTCATGGTACAGGTTCTGGCAACTTCTCCCTTTCTGTCGGTGAAGGACATTAAAAGCTTTACGAAAATGGTCGCCACCGGTGACTACGATACCTTGGTTTCCCTGGATAAGCAACAAATTGAGTGTGTGTATGACGGAAATGCAATTAATTTTGATAAGAAAAAGCCCTCTCCACCCTCACAGGAGGTAACGCCAGTGGGAGCTTATGCTTGTGGATTGATGGCTTGGAGAAGCGAAAATTATAAAGATAATATGAACAAGTACGGCTCCGGGTATCATGGGGGCGATGGCGAGGTAGGCTATTACACTTTGACCGGACACTCCACAATAGATGTTGATGAAGAGGAAGACTTTCAGTTAGCTGAGTTGGTTGCTAGACATTTGGCGTCCAAGGAGACCTACGAGCCAAGATACTATGGCGACGGTCTTCATGTTGAAGTGGATGTCCCCAGTATATTAGCAAAAGATGGGGTCAATACTAATGATTTACACTCAGCCAATAGTGAGATCCCTGTCAATGTCAAAGACATCATAAGCAGTTTCGATAGCTCGGTTTCTTGGAGCAAGAGAGTGGTTAATACTGAAAATAATAGTGCCACCCTAATACACCAAATGCCCGGAGAGGGCAACAGAGCACACTATCACCCTGAGTGGAACGAATGGTGGTATATTGTTGATGGACAATGGGAGTGGGACATTGAGGGGCAAAAGATAATAGTTGGAAAGGACGACATAGTTTTTATACCAAAAAACAGAGTACACCATATTACTGCTGTCGGAGACAAACCCGCTATTAGGCTAGCCGTTAGTAGAGAAGACGTAGAGCACGTATATCCTGAAAAAAATGAATCTTGATTTTAGTAATAAAGTAGTGTTAGTCACAGGCGCTACGAGAGGAATCGGAAAGTGCATTTCCGATGATTTTAAATCACTGGGCGCCGAAGTTGTGTCCTATCCAAGCTCAACCTACGACCTCACTAACGGGAAAGAACTGAATGATTTTGTAAAGCTCTTGGAGACCCTCAGGATTGATGTTTGTGTAAATAATGCTGGTATTAACAAAATAAATTATGTTGAGGATGTTCTAGAAGAGGATTACGATAAGATAATGCACATCAATACAAAGGCGCCTTTTATGATATCAAAGGCGGTTTCAAAATCAATGAAGGACAGAGGGTATGGTAGGATCATTAACATCGCATCAATATTCGGACACTGTACGAAAGAAAAGAGGTCTTGCTATACAACTTCTAAGTTTGCGCTTGTCGGCATGACGAAGACTCTTGCAGTCGAAATGGCGGCTCATAATGTCCTAGTTAACTGTGTGTCGCCTGGGTTTACAGCGACTGAATTGACAACAAGAATTCTTGGTACAAAGGGTATTTCTGAGATGTGTGAGCAAGTTCCAATGAAGAGGATGGCAGCACCAGAAGAAATATCAAAAGTAGTTTTATTTTTGGCCAGCGAGTATAACACGTATCTTACAGGACAAAATTTAATTGTAGACGGGGGCTTCGTAAATGTTTAGTGTTGCTTCGCATAAGGGAAAGTACCATGTGGAGTTCGACGCGTCTCTAAAAGAGGCGGTTGAGTCCCAGATTCAGGACATGGATTTTTTAGTAATAGATAAATATATCTATGACGAATATCCCGTATTTCGAAACACAGTAGACCCTAAAAGAGTCTACGTGTTGAAAGTATCAGAAGAGAGCAAGACGTTACAGACATGCCAAGAAGTGCTGTCTATTTTGATATCCAGCGGCTTTAAGCGAAATCACAAACTTGTGGCAGTAGGGGGCGGCATAACTCAAGATGTAACTTCTTTTACGGCGTCTGTGCTATATCGTGGTGTCGGTTGGAAGTTCTTTCCGACCACCTTGTTGGCTCAAGCAGACAGTTGCATTGGCAGTAAAACATCAATCAATTTTTCAAACGCTAAAAACCTGCTAGGATCTTTTCACCCGCCAGAAAAAATTATCTGCTGCCCTGAGTTTTTAAAAACACTTCCGCGAGATGATATTAGGTCCGGCATTGGTGAAATGTTACATTATTATATTTATGCCGACAGTCACCTCTTGGAGGATATGACAAGAGAATATAGCAAACTTCTACAAAATCCTTGCGATCTGATGGGTCGTTATATTAAAGAAAGTCTGACAATTAAAAGGGAGATGGTGCAGAGAGACGAGTTCGACAAGGGAGAACGAAGGGTTTTCAATTATGGACACACGTTTGGGCACGCTATCGAGGCTCTAAGTAACTACAGGATAAGCCATGGACTAGCTGTTACGATAGGGATGGACATAGCTAACTACATTGCTTTAAAAAACAACATTATTAACAAAAAAACATATCTTTATTTTTATAAGCACTTAAAAAATAATTTAACGGAGTACCACATTGGCGAAAATAGGATTGAGGATTACTACGATTTACTGACAAAAGACAAAAAGAATACAGATGGAGATATCGTTTGTATTTTGCCATATGGAATAAAAGACTTAAGAGTGACCAAAATCGGTAAAGACGCAAGCATATCAATTGACAAACTTAAGGAAGATTTAAAGCACTATATGGAGGGTATATGTCTTTAGCAAGAAGTACTAAATTTGGAATCAAAGTAGACTTTGAAAAAAGTCATGGGCTATATTTATATGATAAAAACACTCATAGAGAAATTCTTGATTTTTTCGGAATGTATGCCTCATTGCCGTTAGGGTATAATCATCCGATATTTAAAACTTCTGAATTTATCGAAGAGTATCTGAGAGCTTCTTCGTTAAAAATGAATAATTGTGAGTTTGTATCAGATGAGACCCTTGAGTTTGATAAAATGTTTACTGAATATGCCGGCGTCGGTATTTTTAAAAACATCCATTATAGTTGCACCGGTGCCCTTGCAGTTGAGGCGGCCATAAAAACTTGTATATTATATAAAAGATTTCACAAGCCCAAGATATTATCCTTCCACAATAGCTTTCATGGCATTAACGGTTACGGTGGTTTCATAACTTCAAGATTCCCCGGAGCGGACAAGAGATTAAACGGATTCCCAGAAGACTACTCTATGAAAATAGCACCGGACTTACAAAAGGTCGAGGAGAGCTTGAGGAATAACGATATTACATGCCTTTTGGTCGAGCCGATACAATGTAGTGCTGGAGACATTCATTATGATCAGACCTTCTTTAAACAATTGAGAAGGCTGTGCGATGAATACGATGTGCCCCTTGTTTTTGATGAAATACAGGTTGGATTTGGAGGAACTGGAAAACTATGGTTCTTTCAGCATGTTGACGTAGTGCCAGATATTGTTATTTTTGGTAAGAAGACCCAACTTTCCGGGATAATGGTAAGGGACAAGTTTTCACAAATATTTTCACCAGAAAATAGCGTTAGACTTGAAGTAACGTGGGATGGTGATATCTCGGATATGATTCGATGCAAACATATTATCAAAGCTTACAATGAATACGATATATTAAATAATGTTAATAAGATATCTAAACTGTTGTTTACAACATTATCAGAAATGCCAGAGATACTAAATTTGAGAAATTGTGGGCTAATCTTCGGATTTGATTTAAAAAACAGTGAGTTTAGAGATACAATAATAAGCGAACTGTACACAAATGGGCTTATTTGTAATAAAACAGGTCTCAATTCAGTCAGGTTGAGACCAAGTTTAAATCTGACCGAAAAAGATATAAAGCATGCGGCTGAGTTGTTTAAGAAGTCATTCGCCAAAAAGGAAAAAACATCATGAGTAAAAAAAAGCTAGCTTGGATTATCGGAACCGGTCCATCGCTAAATAAGATAGATATTAAAAAACTTAAGGATTATCCTACTATAACATTCAACCGCGCGTACATAGCATTTGATGACTGGGGTTTCGATCCGACATATTATCTATCCATCGATAGTAACGATCTTAGATCAATATATAAAGATCTAAATAAAGTTATACTCGAAAGAGATGTGAAAGCGTTCTTTCTCGCAGATTGTTTAGACAATGAGAATCATGGTCCGGAGCACTTTCAAGATCAGGATAAAGTTAGTGCTGAAGAGATGTTTGTTAATGAGGAAAACGTATTCAGTATAAAAGAGTCAAGACTAACATTGGGTGACGTAAAGTTCGATCCGAGCGGTCCTGCCGGTAAAAACATATATGCTCAACATTGGCCAAATTCTGGATATATGGGTCTTGTAATTTTACACGCTCTGGGATACAATGAGATCGCTTTTGTAGGATGCGATGCAAGATATAAAGACGATAAACAATCAAATAAGGATATAATTGTCCATGGTCGCGCCGAGTACGAGTCCACGGCGGACACCGATGTGAACCACTTCCGCAGCGATTACTTTGGTAAGGGAGTACATTTTGGAAAGCCGAATGAGCGTCAGATTATAAATATATGGCGGCATGCGAGAGGCGTAATAGACGGGATAGATGGGCTGGAAGTTTATTCATGTACACCTGATTCTAACTTAAATGGGCTTTACAAGTATATTGATTTTGAAGATTTCCTAAATGGGAAAAGATAATAATATTAAGGATATAAAATGAAGATTAATTTTGAAAATATTGAACAGAGATGTATTGATATTACCAATTCACAAGATTACGAATTGCTAGCATCAAAGATAAATAAAGCAAAGAAAGTATTTTTATTGGGGAATGGCGGACTGCATTATGTGGCCAGTCATATGGCTACGGATTTATCCAGGCTCATACCAGACAAGGCGGTATATTCTTTTGATAGTGTTGGTTATATAACTTCTAATGCAAATGATCATGGCTTTGAGATGCTGTTTGTAAGGTGGCTGGACACCATGGCGACAGTTGAAAACCCAGAAGATTGCTTGGTGGTAGGAATGTCTTGCTCAGGAAATTCATCTAATGTTATTAACGCTTTACATTGGGCAGATGACGCCGGTATGGATACGTTTATGGTATCAGGGCAAAGATCAGAAATCCTAAAAGAGGATATATCGGAAATGAGTTTTGATTGTGAATATTTTCATACTGTAGAGGTAATGTGCATGATCTTGTTCTACGACCTAATTCATCAAACTGATAATAAATGCCCATCAATACGAGGGGAGAAGAATAGGTTAAAAGACTCTTCTCTAAGAAACATAGATTAATGAGAGTGTTGGTCACGGGTGGTACAGGATTTCTAGGGAATAGGCTAAAGAGGCATAAACCTAATTGGACATATCTTGGCTCTGGGGTATGTGACCTAAAGGATTACAATCAAACCGAAGACGTTCTTCGTCAATTGCGTCCTGATGCGATAGTTCATCTAGCCGCCCGAGTCGGGGGGATAAAAGATAATTCTGAAAATCAAGCAGAGTTTTATCTTCAAAACACTCTGATAAACACCAACATTATACAAGCAGCGTATTCGACAGGAGTCAAACGTGTGTTATCCTCACTCAGTACTTGCGCATTCCCGGATGTTGTGAGTCAGTATCCGTTTACAGAGGCGGATATTTTTAGTGGACCACCTGCCAAAACTAACTTTTCATATGGATACACCAAGCGCGCCCTCCATGTCCAGACTCTGTCATATCGCAAACAATATGGATTAAATTACTCCACTTTCTGTCCGTCTAATATATACGGACCGAGCGACCATTTCGACACAGAGAACTCACACTTCGTCCCAGCGTTAGTATCGAAGTTGGCTAAAGCAAAGGATGGAGAGACCATAGAACTATGGGGGACCGGGAACCCAAAGAGACAACAACTTTACGTTGACGACTTGGTGGAGATTATCCCTGTGCTTTTAGACAAGCACAACTCAGGACACCCCTTAATCGTGGCACCAGATGAGAACCTTAGTGTAAGAGAGATGGCTGAAATGGCAAAAAAGAAAATTAAAAAAACCATACAGATAAGATATAATGGAAATCTAGATGGACAATACCGCAAAGATGGCTCAAACAAGCGTTTTGTAGAGTTGGTCGGAGGCTATAACTTTACCTCATTCAATTCTGGTATCGAGAAAACCATGCAATGGTATTTGGAGAATAATTAATGAAGACAGCGTTTATAACAGGAATAACAGGGCAGGATGGATCATATTTGGCAGAGCTTCTTGTTTCAAAAGGCTACAATGTTATCGGCATGAAGCGTAGAACATCTTTAATAACGACAGACAGAATTAATCATCTGATGGAGAATGAGAATTTCCATATGGTGTATGGAAATATGAACGATTCAGGTTGCCTCCACAGACTTCTTATTGAACATAAGCCAGATGAGGTATATAATTTAGCTGCACAGTCCCACGTTAGAGTATCGTTTGAAACTCCGGAAGAGACAACCGAATTTATTGTAATGGGAACCTTGCGTCTTCTGGAAGCAATCAGGAATGTTTGTCCTAATACTCGCTTTTATCAGGCTTCTTCATCGGAAATGTATGGTACTAATCCTAAGATGCCCTTAGACGAAAAATCCACTCTTATGCCGGCATCCCCCTATGCATGTGCTAAAGTATACGGACATCATCTCGTACAAAACTATAGAGATAGTTATGGTATGTTTGTTTGTAGTGGAATTCTTTTTAATCACGAATCCCCACGACGAGGTGAAACATTCGTTACAAGAAAAATTACTATGGCAGCCGCCAAGATAAAGCTAGGTCTTCAGAAAGAACTTCGGCTAGGTAATCTCGATGCCAAGCGGGACTGGGGTTATGCGGGAGATTATGTAGAGGCGATGTGGCTTATGCTCCAGCAAGACTCCCCGGACGACTATGTTATAGCCACAGGTAGAACACACACTGTTAGGGACTTTTTGAAATGTGTGTTTGATCATGCCGGCTTGGGAGATTACAATAATTATGTTAAAATTGACCCTCGGTATTTGCGACCAAGTGAAGTACCGTGCCTTCTTGGTAACGCTGAAAAAGCAAAAGCAAACCTCGATTGGCAGCCGAAGGTTAATATGGAAGAACTAGCGGCCCTCATGTATGAGGCCGATTTAAAACTGATAAAAGGAGAATAGAATGAAATTATCAAATCAGGCAGTAGGGGCCCTTATGATGGCACTACAAAGATCATTAATGGAACAGTCAGACATTGTTCCAGTTCTACAGGAGATGAATTTTCAGGTAAATCCAGAGGATTCATCACATACAGAGTTGGTAGTTACCAACCCACCAGTGATTAATCTTGATACTGTACAATTTAATGAGGAGGAATAGAACATGTCAAAGAATACAAAGCAGCCAAAATTTCTAACTGAAGGAGCAATTAAGGAGGTGGTTCAAACAATCTTGAGGACCGCTATCCACGATCAAGCTCGCGAGCTTGAAGGGCACCTAAGAGACATTGATAGAAGATTGAAAGATCTTGAAAAGAGGCGTTAGTGCCCCGCTATCAGTATCGTTGTACCGCGTGTAACGAAATATCAGTGATATACCACCCTTCTAGTGAGACACAGTCTGTATGCCCTGTGTGCGACTCTGGTACCACATTGGTGAAAATGCTGACAACGTTTACAACGAAAAAGTCCGGAACAAAATCAAATAAAACCGGCCAACTTACAGAGCAGTTTATCGAAGATTCGCGCGGAGAGCTAGAACAAGAAAAAGATAAACTAAATAAAAATAGATAATGTTTATATATATTGCACTCGTCACTTCATTAATAACTAATGCACTCCTAGCTTGGTACGCTGTTAGGATACTACAGAAGTTTGTGTTTATATCTGATAATATGTCTGATTTATTTTTAACCGTTAAAGCATTCCAAGTCTTTGTAAAAGACATGTATAGCATGGATTCTTATCATGGGGAACCAATTATACAAGAACTGGTCTTAAGAATAAGAGAGGTTAATGATGAAATCTCAAATTTTAGAGAGATTTTTGAATATACGATAGACGAAGAAATAGAGCAAGAACTAGAGGAAGCACTAAATGCCGAGGAAGAAAAAGAGCAAGAAAAATCATTATTTTACGCAGGTACACGAAGACGCAATAGTTAAATATGCGAATACAGAAGATCGAGAACTTCGATCCAAACTGTACGAGGAGTATATACAGCCTGCATTTGACGATATGGTAGATAAAATAATCTACACTTATCGGTTTACAACATTACCAAACATTGATTATCTCAGAGCGGATTGTAAAGTTTGGTTAACCACAATCTTAAACAAGTACGATCCTAGTAAGGGTTCAAAAGCCTTCTCGTACTTTTCAGTGGTGACAAAGAACTGGTTCATACACAAGGTCAAAAGAACCAAAAAGCGCCTTCAAACAGAAATCTTCATGGAGGACGTCCTCAACGAGGTGGATGAGAATCTAATATCAGATGAACCCAGCTATTATGATAAGAGATCTGAGGTGGAGTTCTGGATGTCTTTGAGTAGCGAAATAGATACTTGGGACTCCTTTATGGTTAAAGAAAACGAGAGAAAGGTTCTTATGGCCGTCCGCATTCTCTTGGACTCTGCTGAGCAAATAGAAATTTTTAATAAAAAAGCTATTTACTTATATCTCCGAGAGCTTACGGGTTTGAAT
>CERA01003028.1_pt1 | contig 16350 bp, 24 predicted proteins | sample 530881 | NCBI WGS metagenome assembly CERA01 (sample SAMEA2621061, study PRJEB7988) | marine metagenome | biome: marine biome (ENVO:00000447); feature: deep chlorophyll maximum layer (ENVO:xxxxxxxx); material: "saline water (ENVO:00002010), including plankton (ENVO:xxxxxxxx)" | depth 50 m
AAAGCTTTTTTCTTAGCCTCTTCTCTTTTCTTGGCTTCTCTTTTTTTTGCTAGCGCTTTCCTTTTAGCGGCTACTGTTTTTGGGTCCGGCATAATGTTATCCTTTTAAACGTTCTTTTAATACAGTCTCTTTCATCCTGTTTTGATGACCTTGTTCAGAGCTTTGTGCAAGTCTCTGACCTTTCATTTGTTCTTCAGCCATTTTCATTTGCTGTTGTTGTTGCATCATTTGCTGTTGGCTTTGCGCCCTTGCCTGCTCTTGCTGTTGCATAGCTTGCATTTCAGCTCCCTGTCGTTCCTTATTTCTCTTATCTATAATTCTCTTTAACTTTCTTATTGCATAATCTACGTCTTTAGAATCTCTTATAAAGTCTAAAGCATCAGATATATTTATTTCTTTAGTTTGGATAGCCGCAGTTAGCATTTCTTGGAACTGCCTAGCTTCACTTAACATAGGAGGAATGACCTCTATGAAAACACCATAATCGTTTAGGTGTAGGTCAATATCACTGTTAAGAAAATCTACAGCCGAATCCCCAATTATAGGAGCAAAAATATCCTTGTCGTGTCCGTAAGTTATCTTTACAAGACCCGCAAGATTATTCATTATCTCTTCGCTAAAAGCGTTAAAAGCAGAGAACATTGGCTCTGTAGATGTTTGTGAAGACATTATTGCCGACTGCGTAACACCTACGGCTTGTGAGGCGGGAGTGTTACCCATTCTTTCAGCATTAATACCCGAAACCTCATTCATCTCTTCGTCAATCATTCGGCTAAAAGTAATGTACTGACCAATAGATTGAGAAAGAGTCATGTCAAACTCATTAAAAGCTTGACCGGGCGAATGAATTCCATCCTTTTTAGAATTGTAAACACCTATACCTGAAGTCTTTAGGTAATAAAGTACTTCTTCTATATTCCACCCTTCAGGAATCTGAGAGATGTCATACATAAATCCTTTAGAGCCTGCTCTGTTCATAGCTAACTGCATGTTATACAGAGCTATATTCTTGAACTTTTGAAGACCCTTCATTAGGTCAACTTTAGACACGCTTTTGTTATTGGTAAAACCATGACAAAGCGAGGAGTAGGAGGATTTTGTGTCGTATATATCATCGACACTTCTTGGCATATTCTCCCTAAAACCAAAATTCCGCACCACGCAACCTCCTATAAGAGAACCCTTTCTCCAAGCTTTAATATCCTTTTGGACACAATCTTTTCCTTTGTAGTTATCTTTAACCTTTTTATAGTGTTCGTTTCCGAATTTATCTACTGACTTTTTACGCTTAAGCCTCTTAGTATCAAGCCATTCTGCGTGAAAAACCAATACCTTCATGTCACTGCCCGATCCGGTGACATATTCTAAGGTTGTTTCAGAGCTATTGTTCAAAAAGTTATTGACTTCGCTTGAGCCTACGTTTTGTATCTCTTCAACTTCTTTTTTAGTAAGGTTATATATTTGTTTAGCGTCTGCTAATGGAATGTATTGTATCTCTCCGAATCGAGTGCTGTCTGAAAGGAAATCATCTTTACAGCTTTCATCAAAGACCATGTATCTTGGGTCAATTCTTCTGTATGTTGGTAGTCCGTTTATTATTTCTGTTTTAACAAAACACCTACCTGTTATGATTAAATCTTTGTAAACGTCTAACCTAACCATTTCCCACTTGTACTTCCTGATTAAGTATCTTAAAGCCGCCTCCATAACTAATTCCGACTTCCCTTTGTACTCGGTAGCCATAAAATCATCAAGCTCCTCTTCAGTCTCAGGCAGGTTTTCCACGGGAGCAGTAGGCAAACCCGAAGCAAACTCTAACTCTTCCAAGTCTTCTTTAATATGAATTTTACCTAGCTTTTGATTTCTTATTTTTAGCTTTTCAGCTATAGCGTCTTTATTTATAGCTTTAGCTTGCACTTGAAATCCTTTGGCACTTAACTCGCCAATAAGGGTATCTACTTTAACTCTAATCTTGTTGTAATTAATCCAAATAGCAGGAAGAGTGTCGCCATTGTCGGATTCTTGTAGGAAGTTTACTTCTTCAGTGGTTTGGGTTCCATCATAAAAATCATAAGACTCTTGCATAGTCCTATAAGAGAACTCATAACGCCCATCTACAGCGTCGTTAATAATCCCTTTGATAAAATCTTTGTGCCACTGCTCGTCTTTCTTTGAGTCAGGTAAAGATAAATCAGGGTACCCGTCTGAGAATCTACCCATTATGTAAAAGCCTTTTCAAGTGAGGAATTTCAAAAAAGAAATTCGTTACAATATACAATTACTTTTTAACTCTAACAAGTCTGCCGTTTATTTTCCTAATTCTAGTCTTAGGAAGCGCCCTAGCTATCTCTTCTTTAGAAAAATTCTTTTGGTAAGAATCCTCTAAAGACACTAATAGCCAACCAAATGCGATAGCACGGTCAGTATTGCTTTCTCCGTATACGAGAAATTCTTCAAGTAGTTCCTTGTCGGGTATTAAATCACAAAAATCATCTGTGTAATGATTGATGCACCTCTCCATTTCTCTTGTAGATTGAACGGTTTTTCTTACTCCTAATTGTTTAGACTGTATCTTATTAAGCTTATTTATTGCAACAGGCTCAGGCTTAAGTAGGTACAAGTACCCTGTGTCTTCATAATACTTAATCATTCCAAACCTGTTATTCTCTATGAGTATCTTTGGGGAGTTGTAATACAGCAAAGCCATAATGGACTGTTCGTAGTAATCATTGACTCTTTCAGGTCTATCAGTATATCCAAAAACTATCTTTGGAGGTCTTGTTCCTTTTTGATGGGAGCCAATATACATAGATAACTTAGACGCTCCTTTCTGAACAAAGTCATGGTCTGCGGGGTCACAACCTGCCTCATACTCCAAAGAAGAGTTTGGCTCTTCATAGATAATACACTGACCTGATTTATCGTAATGACTGTTTGGTTCAAAGACAACTTTAGGTTCGCTTTGATTACCCCACCTAAACCTTCCTATCTTACTGAAAGAATCTTTTTCTTCCAAAGAACTAAGTTGTTGGGAAATCTTAATCATGTTACCGATTCCTGTACCGCCTTTAGATATAAAAGCCTCTTCAGCCCACAATGGATACTGTTGCTTAAACTCTAAAAGTTTTTTGGCGTTATCAAGCTTGGCAAGTTTAACTCTTTCTTTAAGAATCCATTTAACTGCGCCTTTAATATCGTCGTTTCCGTCTTTTTGAGACATAAGACCTGCCCAACCCGGAAAGAAGAATCTGACTAAATCGTATATCTCATAATTCTTCCAAAACTCTTTTTGACCTACTCCAACTTTTGTTTGCTCTCCTGCTGTACCAAATAAAACAGGAATACCAACTCTTTTCGTTTCCTCCATAAGCGTGGGGACTCCCATAGACCAAATGGTTTCTATATTGGAAATCTTACCTACCTCATCAACAACCATCTTACCTATCTGCTCTCCCTCAAAGCAAGAGTCCGTTGGAGCTTTACAATAGATTTCAGATTCGTTTCCGGATAAAGTCCTTTGCCCTAAAGCGTCCTCGTCCTTTCTAGCAAGTACAAACGTTTCCTGTGTTTTAGAAGAGAATGGGTGTTTTAAGAATGTTGGTAGCCGTTCATACATCTGATAAACCTTAGTCATCAAATCTTTGGCTGACGTTTCATCTTTAGATGTCATTCCAACTCTAAAGCCTTCTTTGAACAAAGCATCGTGTAAAGAATCAGCGGCTTGTTTCCAAGAGTAACCTCCTCGCCTTCTCTTAACGCAAATAATACCTTGTCCTTGATTGTATTCACCCCACTCACAGCTTTCTAGTATATGATACCAAATAATATCGCTAACCCTAAAATCCGGTCTAATGAATCCTCCTGAAATGTTTTTTATAGAGCAGAAATGGTAATAGAAGTACATCTTACCCGGAATACCATCGTGTCCTTGCTCACACCTACGAAGAAGTTCAAATTCCCACTTTTTTTTAAGCAGGTCGTTAGAGAATTTTATTTGAACACCCTTGCTATCGTAGAATTTATTGTTATTCCAATGTCTTTTGTAAAGACCTTTAGTCCAACGAGGAAAATATTTTTCGGCTTCATTAACGTAATTGTCAATGTCCTCTTCAGATTTTATTTTTGGCAGGTCGTAGTACTGATACTTCCAACCTTTATCAACTTGAAAGTTCATCTTTCATTTTTTTAGTTTCCATATACAGCTCTAAGGCTGTTTTTGGCGTTCCTTCTTCGTCTGATTCAAACTTCTCTCTGTATCCGACTATTTCCTCTAACTCTTTTATTCTCTTTGCGTGAGACGGCATTTTATCGAAAACCTTTATCGCCCTATCCTCTTCTCTGTCTGTCTTGTTCTTTTTCTTTAACTGCTCCCTCCACTCATCCATTTGTGCCTTCATAGCAATAAGGGACTCCATATCCTCATCATACTGAATCTCTACATACTTAGATATCCCTTTTTTAAGGACATTTTTGTGCCTGCTAAAGAAAGTGCCTATAGTGGATTTGTTTATGTACTCTAAAGAAATTAGAACTTGCTCCTTCCTTTGTTCAAATGGAAGACGTGAGTAAGGAGAGAAGTAGTCGTACATCAAAACTATGTACTTCATAACCTTGTCGCTACAACTCTTAAACTCAGGTATAGCGTCAATACTGTCGTTTACCTCTCTTATTTTTTTTCCGTGAACTACTTTGAATATCATTTCTTAACCGTATGGAACATTTGTTTAGACCAAGACCAAGCAATATCTAGCTTACAGATATTTATGATTGCGTAAACAATAACCATTGGAAGAATAGGTGTTAGCAAAAACCAAAAAACCCTTTTAGCTTTCTTTGTTGGAATGCTATCGTAGAAATATTTTAATCTCTTCGGTAGAGATAGAGAAAGGAATTTTCTTTTTTCATCATTTAATTGATAAATTTTTTCCTGTCTGATTTGGTCTTCACCCTTGGTAGCCATTCTAGCTAACGCTCTTGCTTGTTTTCTTTCCATTTGTTTCTTGTTTTATAGTCCTTAGACTTACTTCATTGACTTTTTGCCTCTACACTTCCACTTTTTTCTTGATAGAGCGTTAGCGCAAGGCGGTTTTTTACACTTCTTAATCTTAGCAGACCTAGCACAGTAAGCATCACCTTTCGCAGTTCCGGGACGAATTCTATCTCCACCGCTTTTAGCTTTACCTGCTTGACCATAAGAAACTTTTCTTGTTCTTCCTGATTTAGTCTTAACTACTTTTACAAATCTCTTACCTTTTGCAGGTTTTTTCTTGGTAGCCATAAGTTATTTTTTAGTTGTACGTTTTCGTTTTCTTACAGTGCTATTCTTTCCATTCCTAGCCCTGTTCTTACTTGCTTTTTCCATACCTCTAAATCCCTTACCACCTGACTTATGGGAGGCGTCTAATCCGTCTTTATTTCCATAAGTACCATTTTTCCTGTTAAAGGCATTCGCTTCAACTCGTTTCTTAACTGCCGACCTTTTCTTGTTGTACCTCTTATCGTACTCGGCTTTCTTTTTTCTAGCTTCAGGATTAGCAGCGTAATATCTTGCACTCTTCGACTGCCCCGTTCTCTTACCTGCTAATGTATTCCTTGCCATAATGATTTATTTTACGCCACAAGATAAGGATTTATCCTTTTCCTTGGTAAGATATACCGTAGGCATATCGTAAACTCTTTCGGCTTTTCTAACTTTATAGCCTTTATCAAAGTGAGTATCTAGGAAAAAAACAAAATCTTCTATCTTACGAAAAACAATCCTCATAGTCATATCCCGACCATCGGGGTGTACTACGTTGATTATTCTTCTTTTATATTTGCTCTTAGACATATCAATTAACTTAATATACAAAAATTGTTATTTACTAATCCACAATTTCTTGGTTAAAATCACGTAACTTTTCTAAGTCATCTTCAGCAACATCTTCTTGTTTAGGAATATCTACCCAACCAATAGCATTTTCTTCTTTACTAAAAAGCAACGCTTTTTTTTTGCTCACGTCTATAAGGGTTATAACGACCCCAACGTTAATAAGGTTCACTATATCCGACAGTTTTACCTCGTCTGTCCACCTGACAGCTCCCGAAACATAATTAATTATATACATCTTTACTTGTTTAATGGTCCTAATGTTGTTGAATTGACTTCTACCTTAGCCTCTGTAGCAACAAAATCTTCAGGCTTGGCTCCATCTCTATAAACACCGAGAATCCAATTTTGGAAAATCTGTGCATACTCTTTCGTGTTCCCCTTATCATCTTTCATAATCAAAGGGTATCCTGTTTGCTGACCCAAGATTACAAAATCCCCGGGACGCACATTCACACACTCAGGACCGACTTTTAACACCTCATACGCTAAATCGTCCTCTGTGATAGACCTAGCTCCTTTTTTAGCCTCTTCAGGAATCAATATACCCGAATCAGTAACGTCCTTAACTTCGTGCATCTTAACTACAATCCCGTCGTGAAGAGGGTGGTAGCTGTCTAGTGTTTGGTTATAGCCATTGTGCTTAATACCAACTAATGAATACTTACTCATATCTATTTATTTAAAATTTACTTACTAAAACGGAAGGTCCTCTAACAACATTTTAACATCGTGCGCTAAATCCCTCTCGTAACTCGTTGCATCTCCAACCTCTACCAAATCATCAAACCCAACTGTTGGCGGTTCAACTTTATCGGCATTTGGTCTGTATATAACTATCAAATTCTCCATATCTTAACTAGATGCGGCAGCATCTCGACGCAAATTTTTAACCCCTCTTAAGGTACAAATTATCCAATCCATCACCCTTATCAGGGTCTATCCAATAAACACGGTCGTTCTTCTTAGTGTCCATGAACAGCTTTGCTACCAAATTCTTAACTCTGTGCATCTTGCCCGACAAATTTACAAAACGGCTATCTGTAGTAAGGACTTTTCCATGCTTATTCCTTATCCTACCCAAAGAAGACACCCAATACGTACCATAGGGTATCCACACCTCAACCTTCGTTATATCTATCATTTCGGCAAAATTTAGAAAACTATAACTGTAAATAAGAGACCCTTATAGCATTTCTATTTACACTAAGTTAAAAATTATTCACACTAAACCCAAAATATAGCGGTTTTTTCTCAATATCCACCCCAAACACCCCATAAGTACCCCTCTTTTTGAAGCGCCACCCCTTTCGCATACAGGGCATTTCTAAGACATCTTTATCTCAAACATGTACTACGACAACCAAATCGACTAGAAGTAAGCAGGGCAGGGTTTTAGAATAAATCTCACGAGGGGGGTAATAATATTTATTATTTGCATTGGCGCGCGAATCGAAAGGCGGTGGGGTGTTTTTCAGCTCAAAATTGGGTCCCATTAAAAAAATGTTTCCTCAATACCCTAATGTTTACAATACTTTGCGGAGTATAACAATACAAAACGTTTCCATAATAGTGATAGTAATATAGTACTCAATAACCGTATTTCTATTTAACATAATAAGTATTATAAGAAACGGCTTTTTAACATAACCCTTTGAAAACTAGGCAATTAATCAAAATTGTTTATCAATTAAGCCGAAAACCTAAACAAATTGACCGTTTTTTTTAATCTGTTTTTATTTCGCTTCAGTTAGGTTATCATTTTTTAACCCTTTATTTGTTGCCCACCAAAAACGGAAATTTCAAAACGTGTTGTTTCTTGCTTCTTATTCTCTTAATAGGTTAATAGTGTTTTATTGTGTGAAACGGTAACGGAAACGGAAACGAAAAACAGGAGCTAAAACAAGAGCTAAAACAGGAGCTAAAAACAGGAGCTAAAAAGCCCATAAATAAAAAAAATGATATATAAAAGAAAAACGTAAAAAAAAATATCAATTTTGCGCCTAATCGATTAACTAAGTTTTTTAATACTAGGATAAGCAAGAGTTAAAAAAAGTGCGTTAAAATGGCTTAAAATGAGTTTTAGATATTTTTACAAATTTTGTCATGTTAATTTTTTTTATTATACGCATGCGGGCGTTTCTATATTAAAAAAAGGTATTTTGCTCTTAACTACTTGATAATCAATAACTTGCAAATAACCAATAAAGCTAACTAATTGATTTATAGTAAGTTAGCATTTCACCACTATCATCAAAAAAAACGTTTCCCCTTGTAACTACTTGAAAAACAGACAGTTAACCAACTAAAAAATTTAACCAAAAAAAAAGTGAAAAAAAATTAAAAAAAATTTTACTTGTAACTAATTGAAAAACAAGTAGTTATAAATAAGAAGTAAAAAAAAATGATGGAAACGAAAAAAAAGTTTTGTTTTATCGAAAGTAATGACGTAGATTTGTAGAAGACAAAAACATATAACCCCAATGAAACCGACCTACAGGTCGGGAAGGTAAAATATATACATATACGAGATAACGAGAAGCTGTGCTTCTTCAGGACTGCTGTGAGTAAGCCCGAAATTCGAACCCCATACGGGGGTTATCGGACGGTAGGATATACTGCTCACGGAATGAAACTTCGATGCTACGATTAATTTTGTAGGGGGGAAACCCGTATTCGATTCCGTAATCTTTAGGCGTGGAAGCTAGAGGACAACCCTTGGCAACACGTAACCGAAACAAGCGAAGCGTTGTAATGGACAGGATACGTGTATCCAAACCAACACGACGGTACGTGGGCTGTAACAAGTGTGCCTGTATGGGACAGGGCAATTTACGGCGTATAAATGAGGCGACACACAAGGACTTTTAATGAGCTTTGGAGGAGGCTGTGGGACACTTGTGTCCTGTTAAAAAAGTGGTAACTCTTTACGTAGGTGAATACGTTTTGAGAGACGGTTCGATTCCGTCGGTCTCACTAAACCATTAAATTTTATCAATTATGAAGATTTCAGTAGAAATTTCGCAAGATGCTACGGTACGTAGTATGGAATTTGATATTCCAAAAACTGAGCTTAAGGCTCAAATCAATGCAGTATCTGACAGTTTAGCGTCGTACATTCACAAGCGTGTGAAAAGTGCGAAGTCGCAAAACAAACATTATTTGAAGGCTAACAAGCCATTGAGTATTCGTATTCAAGCAGGTACGAAAGTAGTATTTAATTCTAAAAAGTTGGATTGTTTAGACGCGCTAGGCTTCGAGTTGAAGTTTAATAGTCTACGCACACCCCAACAAATCCAAAACCTCAGTCGAAAGTTAAAGTTTGCTATGGACGAATTCTGTACGGACTTCCGTATTGTAGACTTCGGTGATGACGTACTGGATTCCGTGGAGAGAACTATTGACGCTATGGACGTTCAATGGCTTAAGGAGTATTTAGCACAAAAGGAAGCAAAGTAGGGAGGCGACAAGCCAAAGTTTCAAGGGGAGGGCGTATGCTCTCCTCTAAAAGCCCCATTCGTCTAATGGTTAGGACGCACGGGTTTCATCCGTGAAATAGGAGTTCGAATCTTCTATGGGGTACTAAATTTATATACTATGCTAACAAGTGATGTCTTCGACTTGAATGAGTCGAGCTTTAAAGGGCGTACGGCTATGCAATATTTGTATGGTACGCCAAACGGTAACGTACGAGTGGTATTCTCGGACGGTATCAGAAACGATAGACGTGTGTCGTCGCATTTCAAAACTCCTGTCAAGTACCTTAGTCATAAAGGCTTGGGAACGTGCGACACGTTCACTACCATCAAGGGTGGCAAGTCTGCAAAATTCGATAGGCTTGTTATTAAATTTGAAAAGGCGCAGTTAAAAGTTCCTAAAGGATACGTTGAATACATACAACGCCCCGAAGTTTACGACTTTGATGTACTAGAGGACTTTGGTATTAATCGTAAGGATGTAGGCGAATATTTGGGAGTCGGCAAAGTTCACAAAAAGAAAAAATTAATAATTTGTAAAGCAATTTAATAGATATGGAGAATTTGTTTAAAGATGTAGAAAAAATTATAGACAAGTCTTATGAAACGTCCATATTTAGTGTTTGTGGGTTAATAAGACGTTTTTGGCGCACCAATTATAACACAGAAGACTTGAAGGTTGCCTATAAATACTTTGATGAAACAGTACAAGATATTGATAAATCAATGTACACTTTAGGAGTAAATAGTTCGGTAACAAACAACAACACCGTTTACCTACACCTAGTCAATATTAGAGAGTTTTATGTTGAATTGGCTAAGGGTATACGAGAGGAATTAAAAAGAAGGGATAACCTATGACTAAATTTAGAATAGTAGACAGGCAAGCCAACACGTTAGGTTACGTGATGGCAGAAACAGAATGGCACGCCCGAGCATTAGGATTCGGATTGTGGTCGCAAACATTTAAAGCAATAAAACAATGACAAAGTTAGCAATGACGCATTACCTAGATACGCATAACAGACGTATAGTTAAGACAATGAATCAAGAAGGTACGAAATGGTGGATACAAATGGATGACGGCTCAGCAGAGCAATGTCCTAAGTTTATGGTTAAACTCTTTGAGTCTAGCCAAAGGATAAAATTGCTCACTAAGATTGGGCATTGGGAAAGTTTAAGAGGAGTGTTTTTATAAATCAAATAAATAGTTATGGCAAAACAAATGACGTTTAACCAAATTAAACAAAGGTTAAACGAGTTAAGAAACGAATACGAGGAACTACATAAAAAAGGTGTAGCAATAGTGCGTAGGCGTATGGAATTAGAACAAGAACTTAAAGAAATAGAACAATCAATAGATAAATAGTTATGAATATAATTGACTTAGAAGACGTACAGAGGTACGAAAGGGAAATCCTGTTAGCCCTAGATGAGCATGCTAACATGTTTAAATTAATAGGTAGTAGTGGTAAATGGGGAGGCGTAAACGAAACGCCTAGGTATTACAATATCCACGACTTAGAAGACAACATGCTTCAGTTTAGAAGTACACAAAAGCATGGACTTGGGTTTAGTATCCCATTAAAGGGAGACGACATAAGAGATGACAATGAACTTTTGGATTATTCCGACATTTGGGAGTGGTTCAAAAAGTTGAGGACTAACTTTCTCATTGACTACCACCCTACAATAGACGCAGGGTATCCGTACTTTGAGGATTTTGATTATTCATTACGGCTCAAAAAATCAGGAGCGATTAGATTATTTTAAATTAAAACAATTATTATTATTATGGAATCAAGGAGACACGTTGATTACAGATTCAGAAATGAATCAGAAATGGTCGCTACATTAGGCGAGAATTGGAGAGATAAAATTAGGTTTGGTTGGTGTCCCGACATGGACAACCTACTTGGTAAGCATTTTTGCACACTAGATATAACCTTAGCAAACGATTCTTACGACTCAGACAAGATAGCGTATGTGAAGGGGGGAGAGAGGCAATATACTATTTCCTATGGCATGCTAGTACATGAGCAATCAGGAGGGCGTAAGATTATTCTAGCTCCTATTACAAAAGAGAGTATGCTGAAGCATAAGGACACTAGGAATTACTTGAAGGGAAGCGTCAATGGTTTAGAGTTTCTTGTAGTTGGCTCTGACTCAGAGATTCATCTAGTAAATAAGAAGATAACTCTTACGATTAATCCGATAGATTTCACCATCACCATAATCGACTACCTTGACAAAACAAAGGAGGAGATACAAAGTGTAAATGATATCTTTAAGGAATTATTTACAGAGAGAGCTGAATTGGTTGATGGCACGTTCTTAGAAACAGACAAGTACACATGTGTGTACGAGGATACCGTTACTAAATTTAATTACGCTTCAATGAAGCATAATGAAGACAAAACATTCTTTTAATTATATACAAAACCGTGAATTAACATGAGTACATTTATTGGACAGGAGAATACGTTCTCCTTTGGCGAACCTTTGTTACACGCCTTGATGAGTATGCAATCGTCTTGTAAGATTGCGAGAACTTTAACTAGCAAACAGTTTCCTTTGGATGCTGTTGTTGTGTTTGATGGACACTACGACGCAGATAAGGACGGCAAGATATTGTTTGCCAAACAAGTTGGGGATACAACCCAACAAATGAAGCCCGGCAAGTTCTTACGCAGGGTGTTTCCTACTATTACGAAATACTGTAGCGACCAAGACATCGAGAGGTTTGTGAATCTGTTAAAGTCTAAGATGTGTAATGGAGACATCGAGATATGGGAGGGAGACGACATAGTTAGGTCTTACAAACGTGAGAACCATTACTCAGATAGCGGACCGCTTGGGTGTTCATGTATGAATAACAAGTCATACACAAGTGCCTACACTAGCTCTTCAAACAAAAGCCTACACCCAAAGGTGGCTTGTGTTATGAAAGATGGAAAGATTGCAGGCAAGTCCCTTATATGGGACAATGTAGAGGTTTACATGGATGGCGAATGGCAGACACGTAAAGTAATGGATAGGATATACACTGTTGAGGACAAGTATATACAAGCTGTAGCCGAGTGGGGATTTATGAACGGGTACATTGTTCGTGATGAACGGAACTACGACGAGCGTATGAAATTCTACTTTGACCTATCAGACTTCAATACGAGAAATTACAGACACCTTTCCATGAGGGTTGACTCAGCCCTGTTTAGTGAGGCTGACTATTTCCCTTATACTGATACGTTCCACTTCGATGACGACTGCTACATAACTAATGATGACGATGGTTGTTATGAACGTTCTTACTGCTCTACGGGTGGTGGCTCTTCTGAGTATGAAGATGAGGATTATGTTACCCTAGCTTGTGGCGAAAGAGTACATCAAGACGATGCTACATGGGTTGAAGATAGAGGTGAGTACTATTGCAACGATGACGTTACATGGGTAGGAGATTACGCTTACCACTACGACGATGTTGTTGAAGATGTTGATGGAGATTACATACACAATGACAATGCCGTAGAGACATACTTTGGAGATACCGTACATGAAGACCGTATCGCTTCAACCGATTGTTCAGACGCATACAACTACATAGATGAAGATGTTGACAATGGTAGAGTTGTAATGGCTACAGCAGGAGAATACGAAGATGGTTACATACTAGCAGATGATTCTGTTGAGTTGGGAGATGGCACGCTTGTACATACTGACGACGATGTTGTTAAGGCAACACTCGGAAAATACGAGGATGAGTACATACTCTTGTCTGATTCCGTTGAGATAGCAGATGATAACATTGTACATGATGACGACAGCACCGTTATAGCAACGGCAGGTATGTACGAGGGAGAGTTTATCCTTGAAGATGATTCTGTTGAGTTGGCAGACGACATCGTACATACTGACGACGACACTGTTACTGCAACATGGGGAGAGAATGATGGGCTAGATATATTAGAGACTTTATCCGTAACGATAGACGGACATATCATGCACGAAGATGAGGAAGATGACTACATCGCAGAAAAACAAGAGAGAGAAGAGAATGAAGAGAATGAATAAATATAAATCACTGTCAACAAATGAAAAAATCACATTATGAACCACCTCAAGAGATTACTGATGTTTATGGAAATAGTATTCTTATACTACATTTTATCGGCAATATGTACTTTGTCTACCCTAACAAACAGGCTTATATCAGCCATAAAAAGGACAAAATAATAGAGGCAGAGTATTTTATAGTCTACCAACACGTCCTACCAAAACTTAGGACTTTAAGTGTTGTTAATTATCAAATTATTAAAAGTAAATACCAATGAAAAAGTTACAAATTACACAGCGTATGCACGAGAATTGGACGACCAATTCCGGAGACGAGATTATACAAGGGAGGTTTTATGTTGTAATAGACAGGAAGCCAAACAAGATTAAACTAGCGGGTTTTGAGAACCATTGGGCATTGGAGAACAGGTTTTCTATAGCCAATAAACAGGTGCAAGAAAAACTAACAGCTTTAATAAATAGTTTTGACGACCTGCAAAACTTTAGCCCAAGCGATACCAACACGTCAGCTAGTAAAATACAAAGAGTTTGGGGATTGTCTGACGAATCTATGGCAAGTCTTTACGAGTGCATAAACTACATAAAGGATACAAAAGAACAGGCTTTAATAGTTTGGGCAACATCGTAGTGTTATGACATACGGAGATATAAGTTTTGTTGCAAGCAAAATATGCGACGAGTTTGACATGCCCTTACAAGATGTACTTCACAAAAGAAGTAGAAAGCATCAAATAGTAAGGGCTTTTGTTTCCTACTATGGTATCATGCACACAGACCTAAAGTATAAAGACTTTAATGTTAAGTTAGGTGAAGTGTTTACAGATGGTACTGTGAGGCGACAAGAGAAAACAGGTAAGAAACTTTACAGAGAGTACTTTCGATTGAAGTACTTTAATTGGTACACGAGTAGTATGTTGCATTTGGATTGGTTCTTTAAACAGGAAGCGTCTAAATACTACGAGAAAGAAATGAAGTTAGGGCGAGGTATTCTACCCCCTAAATACCCATACAACGACGAGCCTATTGGCATAGTCAATGATTCGGGAGAAACTATAGTTACAAGCTATAAGAGAAACAAGGTCAAGTCTACTTACCCAAGTGGTCTTGGCGTACACAAAAGAACAGCGTCTAGGAAATACCTAGAACAAATTAAATTAAAAAAGTAATGCTTATGAAAAAGATTAACTCAGAATACTTGAGAGAAGTATTAAGCGTAAACACATGCTCCAATAGAGAGGAGCAAATGGTTGCTTTCCTTACGCATCAACTATCTGTTTGGGCATCAAACGCAGTAGTCGAACACACTAAGGACGGCAACATATTAGTAACAAAAAAGCAAACAGATTTCACAGGCTACCTTCCCTGTGTTGTAGCTCACATGGATACAGTACACGACATATACCCGGGCTTTAAAGTTCGTGAGGTAGATGGTAAACTGTTTGCTGTTCAGAACTATGGAAAGAAAAACGTATCTAAGGCGGGTATTGGGGGAGACGACAAGGTTGGCGTATTCATAGCCCTAGAAATGCTTAAGACGTTTGACAATATAAAGGTTGCCTTCTTTACTAACGAAGAGATTGGCTGTATTGGTAGTAATGCGGTGGACTTAGATTGGTTCAATGATACAGCTTTCGTACTACAGGGCGATCGGAGGGGTAACAACGAGATTATTTATTCAGACATGAATGGCGTTGTAGCTTCAGACGAGTTTATAAATGACACAAAGCCAATAGCTACCAAACACGGCTATGTATTTAGCGACCAAGGTTCTTACACTGACGCAACTACAATGTCGAGTAACGGGCTGTGTGTATCAGCATACAACATTGCTTGTGGTTACTACAGTGCGCACACTATTGACGAGTACGTAGTAATATCAGATGTAGAAAAATCTTTGAATCTGTTTGTTGACATCATTCAACACCTTACCGTTGACAGCAACAAGCAGTACTTACACGAAAACAAGCAAGACTATTACACCAATGGATACTATGACGATTGGTATGGAGGGTACTACAATGATAACTTTTCATCATCAGTAGACACAGGGACATCAGTAGTTAAGTTGCCCCTAAAACAAGCAGAGAGAGATTTCCTAAAAGATACGTATGGAGATTGCGTGAATCATTGTTCAGATGAAGAGCTTATAAATTGGTATAGCGACGACATTGAATTGATGCGAATCGACAACGGAGAGGATGTTATAGAATCTGTAAACACCGAGGATGTAGACGGCTTTAAAATAGAAGGTGGGTTCTTTATATATGGAAACCACAAAGTACACTTACCTAGCGAAATAAAATGCTGTGTGTGTAGTGGTGGTAAAGCAATCAAGTACTTAGAGGAAGAGCCAAAGAGCCAAGCAGATTATCAATTAGAATACGTGTGTCAGTCTTGTGGAGAGATACTTGTTGACGAGTACACACTAATGGATTACTTAGACGAATTATAAAACATAAAACCGTGAATTATGAGAATAGAAATTTCAGAAGACTTAAAAGAAAAACTTAAGTCACTAGACAACAACGTTGTAAAACTTCTGTTTTGCAATAACAAAAAAGAATTTTTAGCACCCAATCCTGTAGTTATAATTAAATCCTATGTAGATGAGTCAGGAAACAACAACGATGGATATGTTACCATAATTAAAGAAGACAATAGGTCTGCCAACATGAAACTATCAAGAATCTTTAAGCATGTTTTCAATAAGGATTTTTACAGTAATTTACTATCATCAGATATCGAACAAGCTAACAACGATTTTGTTTCTTTGTGTGCTACACACGTCTTTAAAGTTGTTAGTAATGTTAGACTGTTTTACGAAGAGTCGTCATACTATGGTTATGGTACATCTATTCAAGACGACAGGACAGGTACTCTTTGGAAGTCTTGTATGCGAAACAATATGCACAACTGTGGACAGTTTTTTGA
>CERA01015173.1_pt1 | contig 15850 bp, 11 predicted proteins | sample 530881 | NCBI WGS metagenome assembly CERA01 (sample SAMEA2621061, study PRJEB7988) | marine metagenome | biome: marine biome (ENVO:00000447); feature: deep chlorophyll maximum layer (ENVO:xxxxxxxx); material: "saline water (ENVO:00002010), including plankton (ENVO:xxxxxxxx)" | depth 50 m
TAGCCCACATTAGAAAACATCCTTGTTTGATATGTGGAACTACAGAGGTTCAGGCTCATCATCTTAGACACGCTGATCAAAGAGGCTGGGGAATGAAGAATGGAGATGAATGGGCTGTTCCTTTATGTGCTGATCATCACATGGATTGCCACAGAACAGGCAAAGAAAATATGTGGTGGGTTATGAATGGCATTGATGCAATGGCTTGGGCTGAACTTACTTATAAAAATTGGATGGAGAAACAGAATGGGTAAGGGTTCTAATAGAAGAAAGGGAGACAATCAAAAACAATACGCTGAGAATTGGGAAAAAATTTTTGGTAAAGGTAAGAAAAAAAAGGAGAAGAAAAAAGATGCATGATTATGAAGAACAAATGAAAAGGGCAACAATCAATTTTGAATCAGTCAAGATTGCTATTAGGCAAGATAAGAATGGATACATCCTTACCCTTGCTGTTCATCCCAATGATATACCTGATAGCCTATTGAGAGATTGGGTAGGCAGTAGGTATCAAGTGGCTATGGTTTTACTCAATGATCAAGATGAGCCTGTTGTACCTAAGAATAAAACAGATGGAGAGAAAGCAGTTGCTAAAGCTGGACTGCTATGCAGAGAGAGAAGTTTCCAATTATTTATGGCTGATAAACATGATAAACCTGAGTGGGAGATTGAGGGGCTTGAGGTAGAAGAAACAGCACAGCTACTTAGATATGATCTCAACATTCAAAGTAGATCAGAACTAATGGATAACAAAGATGCTAGAGAAAAGCTAGAAGAAATTATACTTGAGTATGGTAAATCAGAATGGTCGCAGACATAGACGAAACAAAATGCAAGTGGTGGGCTTGGCATAAAAAAAATCCTCAAGTGTGGGTTCTGTTTCAAAAATTTACTTTTGAGGCAATCAGGTCAGGCAGAACTCATTACTCGCATTGGGCTGTAGTTTCAAGGATTAGATGGGAAACAGATATAATAACTAAAGGTAATGCATTTAAAATATCAAATGATTTTATAGGTTATTATGCAAGGTACTTTATACACTCATACCCTGAGCATAAAGATTTCTTTGTGATCAAGCCATTGAAACATGAGAGGGGGAATAAGGATGGAGAAGAAAATGCTATCAGTAAAGTTGAGAAAATCGAAGAACTCTTTGGTTAATTTGCCAATAGGTTTTGAAAAAGAAGAAAAGAAAAACACATTAATAAAAAGGATAAAGTCTAAATGGCAAAGTGGGTATCAAAAAATAAAGTCAAACAAGTTTTAATCAATCCATTTTTTTACTTTGAGTTTGATCATATTCCTAGTAATGATGAGATCAAACAAGAGATACAGGATTTTATAGATACTAAGAATGTTAATTACTCAATTAAAGTTTCTTATCACGAAGAACAAAAAGGAAACTTTTGGGATGCAGAGACACAGCAATTTTATAAATGGGATGAACTGCAAGAACTTGCAGAGACAAGAAAGGATTACAAACTAATGGAGAACTCTATCAATGACAATACTTAAATCGTTAATCATAGAGGGAGAGGATGAGGACTATAAGATTGATACGCCTATAGTTAAGGCTAAGACTTTTGCTGGGGCAGAAAGAAAGTTTAAAGGCAAAGATGTGGTAGGCATGATTAGATTAGATGAGAATGAGTTTATGGTTTTTGTTTACGAAGAATGAAAACATCAAGTGCCAAAGCTAAAGGTCGCAAACTCCAGCAATGGTTTACTAATCTATTGGTTGAGGTTTTATCTTTGGATAAAGAGGACTTGGAATCAAGACCTATGGGAAGTCAGGGAGAGGACATCATCATGGGTAAGCAATCAAGAGATCAATTCCCTTACTCAATCGAATGTAAGAATCAAGAGGCAGTCAATGTATGGAAAGCATACGAACAGGCTGAATCAAACTGCAAGGACTATGAGCCTTTAGTTGTTATCAAAAGAAACAGGAGTAAGCCTCTAGTCTTAGTAGATGCAGAGCATTTTGTTTCACTCCACAAAAAATAATTCGTTCCCCGAAACTCCACCCCAGAAGCGAAGCACTATTTTTTATTTTTCAAAAGCCTATAGCTATAAGCTCTAGCTCAAGCTCAGAGAAAAAAAATCTGTGAAGGATAGATCATATAAGTATTAACAGGTTAATGTTTATCTTGATATAGCTCTTTTCCTATAATCATCAATAAATTTGAATCGTTGTTCTGATATTTTTTCGCTTTCTAAAATAATATTTTTTGTTCGTCTTATGCTGTTTAACTTATCTCTTTTGTCATCAGCACTCAAGGTTGGATGATTTATAATGTATGTTTCATACTCTCTTGCTTGTTTCATTTTATCAGCTAATGGGAGTAAATCTGATTGAAGTTTTTTAACAGCATCTTGGTATTGAATTTTGTATTCATCAGTCATTTTCATTACAGACCTATCGCCTGTATCGTAATGATTTTCTAAAACTCTGAATGACTCAACAAGATCATCAGTCATTTTTTTTAATTCAAAGAACTCATTTTCTAATCCACTACCCTCAGGATTTAATAAAAAAGTACCAATAACAGGAAGTTGGTCGACACGAAGCGATGGTCTATCTCCCCTTGAAGAATCTCTTAATACAGAATCTACTGCTAACATTGCATATGTACCCATAGAACCTGTGTAATCTCTTATTATATTATCCCAATACAAAGGACTTGTATCAGTTGCATCTCCTAATTTTCTAGCTAATGAACTTGTAGATGGTCTAAAAGCAAGATCATCTTGACCTTTCATATAAGGTGGAACAATAGGTCTGCCTGTATATAAATCATAATTAAAAAAGTTTTCTACTAATGGAGCTATAGCTGTTGGTGGACTTATGGCAAAAGTATGTGAAATATTTCTTACTAAACTATCTCCAAAATCTTTAGCAGGATCATCATCAAGCATATAAGCCATTAATCTTTCTGGTATTGTCATTGCAAGTAAGCCAACTTCAAATGGTTTTGGTAATGCAACCAATGATCCAACAAGTCTACTTAGTCTTGGAAATATTATATAATTATCTTTTATTTCTTCTGGTGCTTCTTTGTATTCATCTGTATCTCTTACTGCTAAATAATACCAAGGCATTAATGACATCATTCCTATCATTCTTATTGCAACAGCAGTAGCTCTTTGGCTTTTAGATAAACCTCTACCAATTCCATATTTGCCTGTTAAACCTCTATAAAAAACATCTAAACCTTGTAGTCTTGGATTTAAAAACATAATTGTTTGTGAAGCAAATTGAAACATAGGATCATTGCCTCGTCTTGTAAAGTTTAAAACTTCCATAGCTTGTGATATAGCTTCAGCCTCATCACCTGTTCTTTTTAAAGTATCTTTATAAACAGCTACTCTAGTTGATGCATCAGTAATTGCAGTACCTTGACCTAATATATCCCACATTTTTACTATTGCATCAAATGGAGCCATATATACTTTTTCTATAGTACTTCTTCTACTTTTCATTTCATCTTTATATAAATTTTTTATTAAAGATTCTGTGCTATCAATGTCTCTAACATTTTTATCATATCCTGCAATGACTCCAGCATTTCTAAGTGCTTCATATTCTGGTGGTAATTTTCCTCTAGCCATTCCAACAGCAATACTTATACTTTCTTTTATTGAAGCAAGTACAGGAGCATAATTAGCACCACTTAAACCCCAAGCTGATATTGAATCACGAAGAATTTGTCTAAACCAAAAGTCAGGCATTCTAGTAATTAATTCTGAAATAGCCTGTTTAGTTGGTCGTAAAATTGCTCCAAGAGATGATGCTAAAAATCCTTCAGGACCCATGTTTCCTGTTTGAATAGTAAAAGCATTAAAATAATCTGGATCATCAACTTTAAATGTTTTTGTTTCTCCATCTACTTTAATTCTTACATGACCTATAGGTGGAGAAAATCCGGGAGTTCCTTTAACTTGTTTTGCTACACCCATAATTACTAAATTACGCATGACTCTATTACTTGCTACATTTTTCATACCAGCATTTATAGCTGCTCTAAGATTATTAGTTATGCCTGTAATTGGATCAACAATATCTAATGTCTCACTACCTTTTGCTTCTTTAAATGGCGTAATTTGTAAACCTTGAAATATTTTTGGTCCTTTAAATCCTTCTTGTCCTTCCATGTCTCTATAAAATGGAATGTAATCTGAATTAGCTAACCAAATTTCTGCTGTTTTTTTATTTAATACTCCTGTATCTACAAGAAATTGTACAAGATATGAGTTCCATAATTGATATTGCTCAACCATTGTTTCTACTTCAGGATATTTTTTTAATAAAATTTCAGCATCTTTTTTATCTTGGGCTGTTATTTTTGTTTTTCTTCCTTCTTGATTAAATCTTGTTTCTCTTTTTACTCTTAGTACAGCTTGAAATGCATCTAACAAACTAGAATTTTTATATGCTTCTTTAAATATTTGTTGAGGTGCAACAATAACTTGTCCATCTATTTCACTTTTAACTGTGGTATATCCTTTTTCTTTATCGTATACAGGAACTCCTCTTAGCCAAGCTTGTTGAAATATATCTCCTGATCTATCTGAATGATACAAAGCTGCTGCTGCTGATACTGATGCAGACAACATTTTATTTCCAATATCTGATTCTTTGCCAGCAATATAATCTGTTTCAGCAGCCCTAGAATATTGATCTATTATTCCTTCTCTAAATTGTTGAGCACTTGGAAAACCTTTAAATACACTAAATAATTTTTGACCAATAGTTAAATTATCATCAGGTCTAGATTGCCTGTTTGTCATTCTATCCATTAACCTTTCAGCTTCTGGTATTAATTTTTTTCTAGTATTTTTAACTGAATATTTTAATTGTAAATTTGTATCAAGATCATTAATAATAGAATTAATGTCTGCAGAATTTTCTGCTGGTGTATTTCTAATTAATTTTCTAGCTTCGACTGCAGAGTAAATTGATTCAGGGTTTACTGCTGTATTAATAACAGGTGTTGCACCTGCGTCTAAAGATTTTTGTTTTTCTTGATTTGCTTCTTCAACTGCTTGTTCAATAGCTTCAGATAGTCTTGTTCGTTCTGCATAGCTTTGTCGAACATCTCCGATTCCAATTTGTCTTGGACTTCCGAACTGGCGAAATAGTTGGGTATTGTCTTCTTCAACTGTCTGTTGCCCCTGTGCAAAGTTATTATTTAAGAACGCAAAGTTAGTTACTAAGCCTGTTCTTTTTAATTCATTATAAGTATCTCTTGGCGTATTATCAACATCAACAAAATAATCTGTAGCTATAAGCCTTCCGCTATCTACAAATCTATTTAACATTCTAATTAAAGCATGGTTAAAGTCTGTATCAATAAGACCAACACTTACTTCATAGCCTTTATCTTGTAGCATTTTTATTTTCTTTTCTATGCTCTGATACTTTCTACTACTACCAACACTAGGAATAATAATGTTACTACCATTATCGCTTAATGTTTTTAATACTATATTGCTATATTCACTTGACATAGGTGCGACTGAGTTTGCACCTAGTCCACTACCAAATCCCGGCAAGATTCTTTTAGCATCATCTGAATCTATAATGGCTGCTTGTTGTTCTGTTGCTAGTTGTTCTGCAAAAAATGATTTACCTGATGCTGGAAGTCCAAGTAAAAATGTAGCTTTCTTACCTTGTTCTACAGTATTACCTGCATAACTGTTAGCTTTATTAATTAAATCTAATACAGTTTGTGTTTGTATTTCTTCTTCGTATATAGGAATGCTAAACATTCTTTGTTCAGCTTCGACTAATGAAGGATGATTAAGCAATTCTAATAACTGCTCTTGGTTAATAGATGAAAGATCAATGTCATTAATTAATTGTTTTAATTTATTTTGTTCATTAGCAAACTCTCTATCATCCATTGTTCTAAGAATAGGTTCATTTAATCCACCTAATCCTAATAGTTCTTGCTGTATAAACTCTCTAGTATTTTCTTCGCCTTTTGATTTTTCTTTTTGTATTCTTTCGTGAATTTTTTTAACTTCTATTTCAGGCACTCTATCTATACCAGATATTTCTAAATCTTCTCTGTTAACAAGCAATTCCATTTCATCAGCATAACTATATTCTTGTGAAGAAGTTTGATTTTGTATAGGAGAAAAATTAATTTGACTTTTTGGTATCATTAATGCATTCATATTAGCAAGAACTTTTGATTTAGGAATTAAAAATTCTTGAACAACTACTGGTTGTGGATCAACTCTATCTTTTGCAGTTCCTACATATTGTGATGCAAAAATATTTGCTGCTTCTTTATTTGTTGTAACAGGAATAACATTGTATTGATCTTTAATATTTCCGCCTCTATATACAACAATATATTCAGGAAAATTTTCTAATGATGCATCTGTAATTTCTTTAATTATTTCTTGTGCATTATTAATAGTTTCTGAATTTTCTACTCCATAATTAAGCATTTCATCATAATAAGAGTTATTTATAAAATTAAAATCATTTTCTAAAATAGCAGCTATAAAATCAGAGCCTTGTTTTTTAGATATTTCAATTAAAAATGGTAATAAATTATCACTTGCATTAACATATGTTTCTAAATTATTGTAATTACTTTGTTCCATTAATTCTTGAATTGTAGGATTATCTAATCTACCTGCTGTTCTTTTAAGACTAAACTTTGTTCTAGGTGCTTGACCTATTAGTGGTTCAATGTTTTCTTCTGATACTTTATTTAAAGGAATGCTGCTAGATTCTATACCAAATAATTGTTCTCCTTGTTTATTATAAGGATTAGACATGGTGGCATCACCTGCATTATATATTCTAGGATGAAAGCCTATTGCCCTAAGAGGAACATTAACTGTGGTTACTTTAGTTTTATTACCTAATGGTGTGTAATATAAATGACCTCGTAGCTGTGCAGTTCTTATAGCATCAGCTTTATTTCTATGCATAGTAGTAAATCTACTTCTAGAAACATCTCCTACTAAATACATAGGTGTTGTATTGTCTGGGTTTACCTCAATTAATCCTTTTTGAATATCAGTTTGTAAAGCTATTTGAGATAATGCTCCAGTTACTGACATAAAATTTCTTAATTCTTTTGGATTGTTTAAATCTTGTTTTCTTCTTTTAGTAAGAAAGTTAGATAGTATTTCATCTTTGTTTTCAGAAACATTTGTAAACACATCCATTTGATCTGTAAATTGATTGTGTTTTAATCCAAAAAGAAACTCTCTTGTTAATGGACTTGCTTTTGATTTGTTTAATGAAAATTTTAATTCAGGAGAATCTGGCAATCTTTCATTAAAAGAATTTTCAATATCATCAGTATCAACACCAGCAGCTTTAGCTGTATTAACAATGTCATCAAATCTAGATTGTATTCTATCAAGTTCTAATGTAGTTCTAACTTCACCTCTTTGTCTACCACCTATTTCTCCACTTTCAATTCTGTTAAATATATCAGTAGCATTTTGAAAACCATTTTCATTTAAAGCATTATTTAATTTTCCAAAAAAAGTTTTTATTTTATTAAAAATATTTTGTGGTTTACCTGAAGAATCTTCCATATTTTCAAATGCTCTAGCCATTGCTTCTTCAACAACTGTTGCATCATCTTTTACTTTTTTACCTTCTGAGGCTTCAATAACATTTTGCCTTACAGATTGTTCATAATAAGTTTCTTCTATTATTTCATTGAATTGTTCTTGAGATAAAATTCCATCTTCTAATTCTTGTTTTAATGATTCAATTTCTTGAGTAGATTTTTTTGCTTTTGTTCTATAAACATAATTAGCTAAAGTATTTTTTTCTTCTTGAGTTAATAAATCATTTTGGAACAATGAATGAAATGTTTCATGGTTTAATATTCTTGCTAAATTTTTAATAAATTTATCTGGATCATTTTTAAAATCTTGACCAGCCCTATCCATTGGTACTAATATTTTGTCATAAAGAGGATCATATATTCCTTCAACTTCTTGATCGTTTAAAACATTAATTCTATTACCTTTAACATCTTCTATAAATTGATCAAAGCTTAAAGAACCATTTGGATTTATTTTTTTAAAATCTTTTTTAAGTTGGTCTAATCGTTTATCTATTTCTTGTTCTGCTTTTAATTTTTCTACATAATTACTTTGATCAATAACTGCAGAAAGTTTTCTTCGTTGAAGTTCATCGCTATCTTTTTGTCTATTAACTGCCTTAACCCCTACAGGTTTTACTTTTTGATTATATGTTCCAATCCATTTATATCTTCCATATTTTTCTTCAACATAACCTGCAGTAACTAAATCTTCTCTAAGTCTTTTAGATTCTTCTTTGCTTAATTCTTCTCTTGCATAAGTAGTTTTGTAAGAAGAATTAGAAATAAAATCTAAACTTGTATCACCAGTTCTTTCCATATCTTCAACAACTTGTTGATATGTAGAAAACTTATAAGGTCTGTGCGTAAAATCTGGTAAAGTAATAAGTTCTGGAGATGTGGAAATTCTATCAATTACAGAATATAAAACTCTGCGTTGAGCAATGCTCATATTATCTACATTAGATTCTCCTGTAAATTGCAAAGCAAATCTTTGAAATGCAGGTGAGTCTAAATTATTTTCTATGTTTTTATTTTTTAATAATTTTTTTAGTGTGGCAGCAGATACGCTTTTAGGTGCAGCAGTTTCATCTAGTAATAAGTTATTGCTTCTAGCAGTCATTACTTTATCAAACTGTGATTTAGATAAAATGTTTTTTAATTGACTAATTGCTACATTTTCTTGACTACCTGTAGCATCAGTAATTAATTTTATTACATTTGGACTAACATTAAGTTGTCTTAATTCTTCTATATTAATTCCATCGTAATAAGGATTAGATACAATTTCTCCAAACTGACGAATAGTTGGATTTTCCATATCTAAATTTTGCATTAAAGAATATTCTTCAGTTCTTTCAATACCAAATCTTGTAAAAGATATTGCATTTAAACTAGCGGCAACACCACCAGCTTTAGATGCAGTTTTATAAGAAGGATAAACTTCTCCAGTTTTAGGATTTATAATTGGATTACCTTGAAAATCTACAATAGAAAATGTTTGATCTTCATTTTGTTTGACTACAAAAACATTTGTATTCTCTTGTTCATTTGAATATTCATCAGGTCTATATATAATTCTGCTAGGAAATTTTTCTGGATTTGCTCCACCATCTGTAAAGTCTTCATATATTTCAAATGCTTCTGTAAAAGTAGGTAAATCTTCTCCTATTTCTATAGGAATACGATTAACTGTTGGAGCACCAGATGTTACAGTTACATCATCATCTTTAATGCCAAACATTTTTTTATTTCTTGCATCTAAAGCTTGAGTTAATCTTAATTGTTTTTCTGCTTTTATATTTTGTCTTTCTGTATAATAATTTTTACCAACAGCCATCTGTGCTAATGCAGCTTCAGCAGGTGCAAAGCCAAATTCTCCAAGAACTTCCATAGCTATGTCTCCATAGCGTAAAGATTCTCCTTCTTCTAAGGTAAAGTATTGTGCTCCTAACTCACCAGTACCACCTAAAGTTCCTTGTACTATAGGTTGACTAACTAAAGAGTTTAATAATTGTCTACCAAAAATATTTTGAACTAATGATTTTGGAACTAACATTTTACTAGCCAGACCAAAAGATAAACCATCTAATGCTCCAATCGTTGTTCCTCTAATTGCTGCATATTGTTTAGCTTCATTAACTAATTTTTTATTGCCCATGAATTTAACAATAGATTCACGATCATTTATATCCATTCCTTTTTTTTCTAAGTATTCTAGAAATGAATGTGATGCATCTACTGAACCTGATGTTAATCCTGTAGCAACAGCACCAGCTATAGGACCACCCAAGATAGAAGCACCTACACCAGCAGCTAAACTTTTAGACATAGGTGCAGAAGATGTTGCTAATATTTCTCCTATTAATCCAAATATATCTCCATCAACAGTTGCATTTCCTATAATACCTAAGGTGTCTCCAAAGCTTTCTGCTTGTGCAAGATTATTAAAAGTATTGCTGTAATTAACTTTAGCTTGATACTCTTTACTTCTTTTAATATCTGCTAAGTTTTTTTCAACTGTTTTTTCTAAACCAACTTCTTCTTCAACCAACCCTTCTAATAACTTTGCTTGATTAAAAGCTCCTGCAGGTCCTTGACCAGCCAACATAAACATAGTTCTATTGTTAAGAAGTGCTTTATTTTGTGCTTCTTCTTCAGATGCACCGCTACCTTTAAGTCTTTCAATAAGCTCATCTCTAAGTGCAACTTCTTCAGAAGTTAAACCAATATAAGAATCTCTTAAATTTAAATCATTTATTTGTTTTTCAATAGAAGTTAATGCTTGTGCATTATTAAGAAGATCATATGTTGCTGGTAACTCTACAAATTCTTTTGAAAAACTACCTTTTAACTGACTATTTTCTCCAAATACTCTATTAACTTCTTGCTCTACAGGAGCAGTAGTAGGTACAGGATCAGGCGTGGGATTATAAGAATCTAGAAAAGCTTGTTTTTCTATTTCATAGTTAGCATCTGTAACTGTGTCTGGTAGCGTATGTATAATGCCATCAGAGGTTTGAACATACTTAGCCATCTATTGTTCTCAATATAGAATCAAATTGATTTATTGAATCGTTAATCTGACCACCACTAGCTTTTGTTTCTAAAGGTAAACCTAAAACTTTTCTTTGTTCTATTTCTACTAATGCTCTATATTCTCTATATGCTTGTTCTGTTGATATACCTTCTTTTGCTGCTTTACTTTCAATTAAGTCAATAGTTTTAAAATCTGCCATAACTTCATTAATATTTTTTGATAATAATTCTTCTTTTGAACCTACTACACCAACTTCTCTTGCTCCTATAGAAGACTGATAAGTGGTAGCTAAATCAAATAGTTTTTTAGGATCAGGAACTTTCTCTCCTGCTGCATTTACTGTATATATATCAAGTGCTTCAGGATCACCATAAGTTCCTGACATAAGATCACTAGCAATTTTAGCTACAGGGCTTCGTTTATCTGATAAAGCTTTCATATAATCACTACTTGATGCATCTTTTTTACTTTGTAAATCTAATTTAGTAGCTTCAATTAAATCTTTATTTCTTTCTCTATCAAATCCAGCTTGTGCAGCTAATGCATCAATTTCTTCTTTTTGCATAGCAGTTTCTTTTTTATCTAATTGTTGATTAGTTTTACCAATACTATCTACAAGACTATTTAAGTTAGCTCCTATTTGTGCAGGAGTTGCAGATGTACCTACAGCTATACCAGCTTTTAAAAGATTTAATCCACCCATTAATTTTCTTTCTTTATCTAATTTTTCAGGCATTAACTTTAATCTTGCAGCATAAAGTTCAGCTAATTTTTCTTCTGCTTTACTTTTAGGTCTTGTATAACCACCCAATGACTCATCTTCTTCTGTTAATGGATCGTCTTCAGGTCTTGAAAAACCAAACATATTAAAAAAATCAGGAACTTGTGTTCCGGGTGACATCATTACAGGTTGATTACTCATCATAGGTTGTGATGATTGAGCTTGTGGTTTTGGTTGTAATAAACTACCAATACCCTGTTGCATTGCATTAGGCTGTGGTTGAGCCTGTGCTACCTGCATAGCCATTTCTTCACGCATTGAAGGTCTAGGTGGGGTTTTAGCATTTGCAGCCATACGCCCCTCGTAGTCAGTACGCATTTCTTGTCTGCGTTGTATCTCCGACATAACTAAATATTGTGGAAACATTCCAGATGGATTAGTCATTTCACTAGAAAGGCTATCGTCTGGAACTGATTTTAATTTATCTTCTACTTCAATTATATTCATGTATTAACCCGTTAATATTTAACCGCCACCTAAGGCTCTTTGTAATCCTAATGCACCTAACCCAAGACCTAGTAGCTGTGATGTATTACTAGCTTGTGGTTGATAAGATGATACTTGTGTACCCGGAGTTACAGGTAAACCTTGTAGTATCTGACTTTGGAAACCAAGTTGCTGTCTTGGATAAGCTAACTGATTTAAATAATCTTGATAGCCCATATCTAATCCTGCTTGTTGGAAGTTTCTTGCAATTTCTTGTGCTTGTTGTGCTTGATCTAATCTATCAAAAGCTAACTGCTGTTGCATAGGTGCTTGTGCTGCAAGTAACTGTGCTGATGCTAATCTTTGTTGTTGAGTAGCTTGATCTGCACCTAACCCTGCAAGACCTAATTGCCTTGATCTAATATTAGCATCTATATCAGCTTGTTGTGCTGCTAATCTTTGACGATCTGCAAATTGAGCAGCAGCATCTCTTGCTTGTTGTTCAGCAAATGTTTGACTTGCATCAAATTGTCTAGACCTATCTGACATTTCTTGTGCAGTTAAGCCAAACTGTGCAGCTTGTCTTCTTTGTTGTTCAGCAAATTGATCAGCAGATAAACCCATTTGTTCCATTGCTTGTCGTTGCTGTTCTCCAAATGTAGCTGCTCCAAATCTTGAAGCTCTATCTCTTTCAAACTGATCTTGTGCTTGTGCAAAAGCATCTCTTTGTCCTCTAGCTTGTATATCTCCTAGCTGTTGACCTAAGTTTCTTTCTCTTTCTGCCTGAACAATAGCTTCACGATAACCACCTAATCCACCTTGTTGAGTTGCAGCATCACCTATACCTTTACCCATAATATCTGATGATCTAGTAGCTTCTCTTTTTTCTATATCTGTAACCATTTGTTGAAATGGATTCATGTATCTTTGAGCTACATCTGTACCAAAGTCTTGTGATTGATATTGTTGTGCTGGAATAAATCCAGTAAATCTTTCTGTTCCATAATTAGCTTCAAAATTAGTTGGATCATATCCACTATCAAAAGTACCAGTTTGATAAGCAGATGTAATATCAGCAGGATCATATCTTGCTATGTCTTGACCTGCAGTTGCACTACCAGCAGATGCTACACCTCTAGCAATATCAGATGCTTGATTCATTTCTGCTGGACCACTACTTAAACCTAAAGCAGTTTGTCTAGCTAAAGCTCTTTGTGCTGCAGGACTTTGTTGTGCTAATCGTTGACCAGTATAAGGTCTATAAGGCTGTAATGATTCAGCCTCACTTCTCTGCATAAGCCTAGTGAAATAAGGCTCTGCATATTCAGGTAAATTAGTTTGTGTTACTGTTGATTCTGTTGTTTGAGGACCACCGCCTCCGCCACCTTTACTCATTGTCAAATCTCCTTTCAAATACTGTGTATGCTTTATCCCATCCAGACTTTCCTAACCATTTCCAAAATCCAAATCTTGCGGTACATTCTATACCATCACATTTGTTATCTTTTGCCCAAGCTTCAGCTTTTTTTAAAAAAAGCCAAGCCCAATTTTCTAAATCTTTTCCACCTAAATATTGTATTGCACATCTTTTGCTTTGTGGATAATGTACAAATTCAGTTGTTGCTACTCCTCTAACTGTATTATCTTCTGTAAAAATAACCCATAGTTCTTGTCGCTGCTGTATGCAAGATGTTTTTAAAGCTTCTAAATTCCATCTACCATTTGATCTATCAACAGCTTTTTTTAAATATGGTTCTACATCATTCCATAAAGTATGCACATAATTTCCGGGCACTAAAGTAACTATGTACTCAATATCACTTTTATAATTAACTTTGTTTATATCTTCTTGATATTCATCTTTATTAAGATTAATTACTTTAGAGTTCATCGTGGCATGATGCCTCCAACATTAGCTAATTTAGGTGCTTGTTTAGTTGTGCCTGTTCTTTCTTGTCTTACTCTATCTAACATATCATCAAGCTCTACAGCACCAGCATCAGATGATCCATCACCAATACCTGATACAACATCAGCAGGTACAATATATTCTCCCGGTGATACAGCAACAGGTCTTTGATTTCCTATCATGCCCATTACTTCATCATCCATTCCACCGCCTTGACCTTTAATCATTCCTTGTGTTTGGGCTTGTTGTGTAGGATTTAATACTGATTCTCGTATTTGCATAAATATTTCATTGCCATACTTTTGTATAAACATATCTATTACTGCATCGCCATTTGGAATACTGCCTGTAATAGCCATAGTAAGTTGCTCAACTTCTTGTGGTTGAGGCATCATTCCACCAGCTTGAAAATCAAACCCCATATCTCTTACAGTTTGTGGGCTTTTTTCTGCTAGTGCTTTAAGACCTTTATTATCTTCTGGTATTTTTTTTCCTTCAGCTAAACCAATTAAACCACCACTAGCTAAATCTCCACCACCTTGTTCTCTAGATTCTTGATTTTTTAAATATTCTAAATAGTCTGCAGATGCTGCACCTATATCATCTCTTAATAATAAAGAAGAATCTCCACTTAAATATGGATTAGATGCATATGGATTAGATTGCAAATATTGATTTACTCCAGCCATAAAATCATTTTTTACATTAGCCATGATAGGACTGCCATCAGACATAGTAGCATTTGCATTATATGATTGATTATATTCATTTTGCCCAATACCAGTAGTATCGCCATACAAATATTGATTTATAAATCCAGCAAGTGGACCACCATATCCTGCATTTTGAAGATAATTTTGATTGTATGTAGCTGGTCTATTACTTAATGGAAAATAATTAAACTCAGCGTCAATACCGGGTCTATAACTACTAGGTGGTTTAAATTGACCTGTGCCTTCCATCTCACCTGTAAGTTGATTTTCAACCATAACTTCAGTTCCTTTAGGGTCTTCAAATCTTCTAATTCTAGGTTCTGGTGGTGGCATATACATATAGTCTTGTGCACCAGCCATAGCTGCTTCAAAGCTATTATCTACTTGCGGTATAGGTTGTGGTGATTGAGTAGGAGCATCTGGCATAACTGGAGTTTTTAGTGCATCTCGAATACTTTTGCCTTCTGCTAAAGAAACTATTCCACCACTAGCCCCATAAAAAGGAGAACTAAATGGTATTTGTTCTGGATTATCAGCAAATAGTTGATCTCGTCTTCTTTTTTTATCTAACTCAAACTGAGCCATATCTCTTTCAAATTGTTCCTGTGCTTCCATTACACCTCTTTGCCCTTCGCCCATAGCTATAGGCAAGTAAGCAGATGGTTGAGATAAAGCAGTTAATGTATCTCCGCTAAGTAAATTTTTATTCATAGCAGCAAATCTATTTCCAACACCTTCCATATATGTAGGCTCAGGAACAATGGGTTGAAGCCCTGCAGGTAATGCACCTGTGCCAGCTTGACCAGCAATATTTGTTGCATCTGCAATAGTATTTGTAATAGGAGCCTCTGGTACAATTCCTCTAAATGTATCCATTGCTGTTTTTTCTGCTGCTGTACGAGCAGCATCACCTGTTGCCTGTGCTGTAATTGCATTAGCATCTGGTACTTTTGCAACTGCATCTGCAAAAGCTTCTTCTCCTGCTGCTGGTGCACCTGATCCTACTTGACCCAATACTTTACCAAGACCAAATCCTGTTATACCAGCCATAATTCCTTTTTTAAGATCGCCTTCTGCTATAGCTGTAGCTAGTCCTGAGCCAATAGCTCCTGCTGCTGCACTACCTAATGAACCACCAAGTAAGCCTACTCCAGCATAACTGCCTAGTAGTGGAGCTAAGAATGGTAAAAATGCTTCAGGCTGTCCTGTTTGTGGATTTTGTGTTAAAGGCATCATGGATGCTAAACCTTGCACTTCTGCTGGATTAACATGCATTAACATGGAATCGCCATAACGACCTTGATTAGCTACATTTTGTGTTTGTTGCTTTATATCCATTCTTTATCTTTCCTCTTTGGTTTCACAGCCAAACATATTAAAACTCATGTCAAC
>CERA01004288.1_pt1 | contig 15801 bp, 26 predicted proteins | sample 530881 | NCBI WGS metagenome assembly CERA01 (sample SAMEA2621061, study PRJEB7988) | marine metagenome | biome: marine biome (ENVO:00000447); feature: deep chlorophyll maximum layer (ENVO:xxxxxxxx); material: "saline water (ENVO:00002010), including plankton (ENVO:xxxxxxxx)" | depth 50 m
TTAAACGCTGTAGATAGTCCACGTCGATGGTGATGTCTCACCAACAACTTCGAACAACTTCTTACCAGCTTCCGTTGGCACTCGCTCATAGCAATCATCATCATCGAATATATACACGACTACGCCGGTTGGAACATCACCACCGGAAATGCGACTTGAACCAAACGCTGTGACTTCGGAAAAACTTGGAAGGTCAGGATAAGCTTCTTGGAAGAACGCAGGCCAAACTTCATTAGCTATTTCGTAATGCTTTGCTTCGCACTCAGCGTAACGAGTTTCGATTTCCCCTGACGGTTGATCGAGAATAGACAAGGTTTGAAACAGCCCATCAATAGATTCATCATCCAGCATTGGCTGCAAGATTTCCTTTAAGTCTTTAAGTTCTATCCGCGCCCATTCACGCTGGTCTTCATAAGGCTTGTTTCGCCATTCTTCTGGACCGTTCCAGCGAACCTCTTCCCAATTCGCAGCAAGTTTCTTTACTTCGTCCTCATCACCGGCCTCTTCAGCCTTCTCGTGTGCAGCGATGTAAGTCTCGTAAAGTTTATTCTGTTTTGCTTCGACCTCCGGCCAGGTCTTCATTTCTTCATTGTACTTTTTCAGCCGCTCGGCGTTTTCAGCGATCTCAGTATCAGCGGCAGTTACTGCCGGAGCAAGCAGCTCATTAAGAAGCCTTCGCATGATTGGTTGAGTTTCATCAGTAATGAAATACGCAACCTCATCCCACTGTAAGATGACTCCACTGCTAGCATAAATATCCATTCCCATAACATGTCTCCTTGTGTCTGATTAGATAACTCGTAACGTTACACTGCCGACTTTTGAATCTTCAGCGACAGGCTTTTGGATTAACAGGTCTTTGTGACTGCGACGGAACTGACGCTTCTGTCCTTCAATATCATCAACTTCAGTACGCTCCCAATTGAACACACCATTGATAGCGTTGTTCTCACCACAGGCTAAAGCGACTTTCATTTTCAGTTCGAGCATTTCGTATTTCAGGTAGTCCAGCTGACGCTTCTTCTTCGCAAGAACTTCCTGCGAAGCAAGTACTGTCTCATTAGGATCAACTTCCTTTACCTCTTCATCTGCAAACACATCAAGCATCTCTTCTAACTTCGATTTGTTGTCCAGCCTGCGATCTTTAGCTTCGTCGGACTCTGGTACTTCACGTGCATTAATTCGGTAGTCAGTGTGGAAGGCAGATGGGTTCTTGATCTTCTTACCTCGAAGACACTCAGCCCACTGGTCAGCATATTGTGTCTGGATAGCATCCCAGTCATAGGAGATACCAGCGGTGGCTACTTTAGCTGTCAGCGATCCTGTGATGACAGCACCTTGTTTAAGAGCTTCAGCAATAATGATCTGCTTGTGTTCATCTTGCTCACGCACAGCAACCTGACGCTGCTTATCCTTGGCTTTGTATTCTTCGGCTAACTCTTTGACCGCATCGGTAGCTTCGATGGTTTCACCGTTAGACACAACGATATCGAGTTCCCTGACAGTCGTTACAACGTCTTTAAGCTCAGCATCCCACATGCGAGCCTGCTGGATTACTTCATTGATCTCAGCTTCTGAGTCGAAGCGGAACCATTCCAGGTTCTGGTTGTTCTTTTGGTACTTACGGTGAAGCTTTAGTTCGATGTGGCCAGCTGCTTCACTGTGGAAGAAATCCTTTGCGATGATCGTAAATGGATTACCCGTCTTGAGTTGGTTGATACGGTCTTTGACATCGTCCTTAGTGTATCCCAGTTTGTAGAACGGAAACGGTCCGTAGCTGTCGATTGGTTCTAGCTCAAGGAAGTAAAGAATACCTGGTGCAAGCGAGCCAACGGCCATGACGAATCTCCTAAAGTTCTTGGTGCTAAGTATGTTTTGTAGCACGCCCAACATCGAGTTTCAAACAAATATCAATTGGCGTTGATGAGTACCAGTTCCTCTTCCCAATCAGCCAGGAACTCGAACGCCCTTCTCTCTTCATCAGACATACCATCCCAACGATCAATGAGCCGACTGGTGAGTTCACCAAGGGATAGGTTTGGACCTACTTTTGGACCTACTGGTATTCCGGTTATGCGTAAAACCCTATTATTTGTGGGTGAAACGCATGTAGGTTCGAGTCCCTCATCGCCCACTTGCCCACCCTTTGCTGGCATAACATGAAACGACATGACATGATATGCCTTGTTTTCTAGAGTCTGTGATTTCGCTGACACAGCATGAGACGGCATGACCGCTAGTTCTGGACCTACTTTTGGACCTACTTTTTGAGATGCGGTTAGTAAGCTTCCAGAAGCCATGTGACCATCGGTTACTTTGAGGTAGTGCTTCTTGGCTACGTCTTCTGAATTTCCTAACCAGGCACATACCACGTGTTGAGGGTGAATGTCTGTCAGTTCGATCTGGCGAGTCTTACGAAGGTTCACCATCAAGTCCGGCCATGGCGTGATGCCAGCCTTCTTGAGAGAGCGTAGAGCTGACCGTCGCAGGTTCGGCTTGGTCGGGTTGTCTCGGTTCTTATCGAAACCTTCAACGCCTTCAATGACCCACTCGGCTCCGACTTCGGACATCTCGTATGCTTCTTCAAGATAAGGTCGCAGCTCTGGGAAGATCGGAACCTTTCTGTATTCCTGGACTGTGCTGTGATGCTTCGTCTTCACGTTCTCAATCATCATGAAGCCGTAGTCCTCTGGAGTTCCATCGCCCCAATGCACATCTTCCCAGCGAAGCCTGACGGCCTCTGACGGCAATCTGATGCCAGCGTACCTACCGAGAGCCAGTGCTAGTCGTACTTGCCATCTTGGTACACACTCGATCCACTTATCGAATTCTTCAACAGACACGAAGTGGAAGTTAGCTTCATTGGCGAGATTCTTTGTTTCGATGTCTTCAAACGGATTGGTGGCGAGAAGGCGTTTCTTAATTGCGGCTTTGAAGAACTGGCTGGCTGTACCACAGCAGCGGTTAACAGCGGCATCCGACAGACCTTTGTCTACAGTCTCTAGGCTACCTTCGAGCTGAAGGTGCTCACGATAAAGGTCAGCGTCCTGCTCTGTCACTTCATTGAGCTTCTTGTGTATGCCGAAATATCGGATCAGGCGTTCGTGTTCGTTTCGCCACTTTCGTTTAGTGGCTTCCTTTACGTTGCGTCGGCTGTCGATGTAGTCAGACACAAACTCATTGAGAGTGCCGCCAAGTCCAACCGGCAACATGCCTTTTTCAATGAGTTGATCTCGGATTTTTGCATCTAAGCGATCAGCCTCTTTGATCAAATCAGGAGGTATTGCTGCTCCGACCGAGTGATACTCAAGCAGTTGCTCAAAGTATCGCTGGAACTGCCTAGCTAACTTCATAGAGACTTTGCCGAGACTGATTGCTGGTTTTCTACCATTCAGTTGATAGCGCAAACGAAGTGTTTTACAGACTCCGTTTGGACCGACTTGTGGAACAATATGTGTCTTACTCGCCATCACTCTCTCCTTTTGCGTTATCAAGGTTCAAAGCCCATCCGTTTAACTGGTCACGATGAAACCTAACCAGGCCACCGATACGCTTCACGGGAATCGCTTCTTCGCTCATTAAGCGATTGATCTTAGAGACCGACATCGAAAGCATTTCAGCTGCTTCTTCCTTCGTGAGAAGAATCTTCTTCGAGATCGGGACTCCATCTAGGGGTTTGAAAATCGTCATCTAGCTTACTCATTCATCAAATTTTTAAACAGGCCAATCGGCCAATTCATACACAATCCACGACGCTGTTACCATCAGTAGCAGTGAGTTAAAACAGCCACTACCATCAGCAACCAGATCATCTTCACGTTCAAGTTCCTCTAAAAGGATGTAGTCGAGGGCATCAAAATCACCATCTCCATCGAAGTCAATCATTGCCCTGCTCTTCCTCACCTGGCTTTTGGTGTCGAAAGTGGATGTTACAGGCTCTGGAACAGAATCGGTTCTTAGGAGCGGAACGCCCTTCCCGCTCATACTTAAGTTTCATCTGTGTGTTTTCGTAATTAGACTTCCAAAACGTCTTCTTACAGTAAGCACAGGTCAGCGTAATTCCACCAACTCGACTCCACTTAGAATCAACCTTCTGATTTTTAAGACCTGTAGAACGGTGAGCACAGGGTGTACCGCAATAGTTACTACCAGGACGAGTCTCCTGCTCGTATTCAACACCACAATATTCACAAACAACAATTGTGCGTGGCTTAGGAGGACGCTCCATGCCGTGGTAAAGTCTTAGTTTGGCAAGAATCTGGCGAATGCGTTCATGAGAAACATCGAACGCTTCACCGACCTCTCGGAGTGTTTTATATTCACACCACATCCTGAAGACGTTTAGGTCACGCTCGGAAGGAGGCTTAGGCTGCCTTTCCTTCACGAACTTTCCTGGCTTAACGGTAGAACGTTTACCACGTTTTACATCGGTTGTTAAACTGCGAACCTGACTTTCGGTAATAGTCCAGTCAGTCGTAGTGTTAATCTGCTCAGCAATCTCTTTAGCGTACATTCCCTTACGCTTGAGTACTTTAAGCTTCTCTACGAGAGCAGGTTCGAACTTCTTCTTGCGACCAAGCTTTGCTTTAGTATGGTCAACGTTGTATTCCTTACAGCCCTTGATGACTGAAGGAACGCTAATCCCGAGCATTCGGGAAGCTTCTGCTGGTATCACACCAGCATCTACCAGCTGTGCAGCCTGGTAAAGTACATCTTTCGATATCGTCATATACGTTTCCTCTAAACGAACAACATAAATAAATCATAAGGAAAAGTGAGGAGTCATGCCGCTAAAAAGCGGCAGACTCCAAACCCCACACAACCAAGGAGCTTAGTTAAGCTCACCTTGTGTCAGTCCCAGAACTGATAAGGTCTGGATGAACGAGCCATCCAACTTAGTTGCAGAGACCACACGTCCTTCATAGAAGGACTTGTGACTACCGTCAGGAAGACGAACGGTAACCAGTCGGCGAGACCTTGGTCCCTTTATCGAAGTAGACCGCCAAGTCTTCTTCGAAAGAGGTTGAGACACAATGTCACGAACCTCCACTACCTCGCCACGGTAGCTTTCTTCGTTGTCAGAGTAATCCGACAACAGGTAACCATCCTCAATCGAGGAATTAGCACCTTTGAGATAGGTGAACACCACCATATCTCCACAATTAAAACGACTCATAGCACACCTCCATGGTCATTTGTTGTTGAGGCTGCATAACAGCGACCAGCCTCGATAATCGCGCGAATTTGACTCGCTAATTCATGTGTTATGTGCAACGATCCACCAGGACCGTAGACGACTTCCAGGCCGACATGGTTGTAGTCGTCGATACCTACTCTGTATGCGACAGGGTTCAGCTTCACTGCTTCTACGATCTTCACAAACTTGATCTTCCCTGCTTTTCGCTTAGACTTTCCAACCGCCATGTGTCTGACTCTGGAAGCCGTCTGAGCATCTCTGAACATGGCTTCAGAGGCTCTGGCACGTGTTTCTTCTACTATTTGCTTCATACTCATTTGTGTGTGCTCTTCCTTAGTACAATCTTGTAGCCTGCTGCATCTGCTAACTCCGCAAACCTAAACAGTCCTATCCCACTCTTACCTTCACTCCACTTCTTTAATTGCACGTTCTGCACGCCAATGTCCTGCGGACTGACCTTCTTTTCCCTCAGACCATCTATCACCTGAGCCACTTGTCCCTGGCAACGGGTTCTGATTTGCACTTCCTTCCAATTCATAGTGACTCCTTTTTTACGATGTAGATTTTTGGAATATAAAATTAAATAAAAAGCGGCTACTCGCCTTCGCCAAACACAACTAGTGCCAGGATTACTAAGCCCACTTGCTGAGCTATTACATTTGCTACTTCGATCATTCATTTGCCCTTTCTTTATATAACCGGTTCGATGTCGTGCATCTTGTAGTTGTTCATTTTGGTGCAGAACCAAAAGGTGTTTCCAATCTTATTGACATCGTATCTATCTGAGTTTGTGTAGAAGACAGTCCGTATTTCCTGACCGTCCCGGTAAATGGTTGCGATAACCTTCTTTGGTTTTACGCTCATATCTCTATCTCCTGTGGAAGAACTCGTAGTGGAAAGCTTCCTGCTCTTCAGCAGACATCTCATAGTCGTCATCTCCACACCAAGTCTCTTTTGAAAAGAGGACGTTAAAGAAACTGGCCACAAGCATGAAACCTGCGATGTTTACCAAAACCGTAATAATGAATTCCATAACCAACCTTTTTACAATGTACTTTTCTGAACCAAACAAACAAAATTTTTTAACGCATATGGAAGAACATGTATTCTTCATCTTCATCAAGATCGTCGTCTAATTCCAAGAAGGCATTCCAAACACCCGAAGCAACGCCAGGCTGAAAGCAGAGCCGAAGCATAATGATGAATAACTGACAAACAAAAATGAACATACAAACTTGAACTAAGAAAACTATCATTTGAAATTCCTTTACCGTAACCTACTTAACATCTGAGCCCTGTTGGCTCCCAGCCCGTTGCTGTCTTTTATAGATTTTAGCATAAAATTCTACGATGTCAAAACAATTCTTTGAAATCGGGCAAAATACTTTACACTTTATTTATCGGCTTAATTTGCCCTAAATCTTAACTCTACATCGTACTTTTTTAGGAATTCTGACCAGAAAGACTCTAGAAGTCAGGGAAAAGTGTGCTAAAAATTTAGCTGGTCATGGGTTTGTCAGACACAAATCCAACAGGTTCCTTGGTGCAGCGTTGTTCTCCTGACCGCAAAAGAATGCTGAATAAACATTAGGCTGAGGGAGAGAAATCCCACGACCATCAGCTTCAGGATCGTTGAGTAGTGACAGACACATGTCATGAGGCCAACGATAATCACAACTGTGAAATCCAGGCAACGCGCAGCTATTCGATGCTGCAACAAACGATGCGTCCTGGTCGATTAGCCATAGTTTCATAAGCGGAAGTGACCTGAGTTAAACGGTGAGTAACGGACTCGCAAAGACCGCATTGGTTAAGCTTTGGTATAGGCTAAAGGGAATCGTTACGCCTCAAACCTACGTCGATCTAGTTCGACGAACATGTTTTCAGGTAGCATAGGAAACCATGGTTTGCCCCCAAGAAACTTATGCTCATCGTCTTGAGGATAATTAAGAATCGGGATGATGCGATCTGCTTCCTCTTCGTATCCAGGCATGTATTCGTCCTTATAAGCAACAACAGGGTTGTTCGGTGGAAACTCCCAGCGAACGACTTGCTCTATTCCAGTTGTAGGGTTCTGATACACTTTTTCAGCTATCGTTAATTCAACATCAGCTGTCCAGCGACACAAGATTACTGACATAAGGTTGATAAATGTGCCTAAGTCGGGAGAGAGAAAGTCGTTTTCAGGAATCCTGCAATCACGTAAGTAGTACGCTTTTTGCAATGCCTCGCAGCCAATATCCCAAGACACTGCACCATCAACTCTTTTCTCAGCCAGTTCTCGCAGTGTCCGAGATAGATCAGAGTTGTACCCGGTTGCTGCACGACTCGTGACACAATACCAGATTCCCTGCGGAACCATGCTGGGAAAATACCCTAACAAAGCGGCTAAGCTATTCAACCAAAGAGCTGGAGTGTTATTCTTTTGTGCTGCTTCAAACGCTAAAGAACTAGTAGTAAGGAGATCATCCAGAGTGTCTCGCAATGTTAAATCTGATGATTTTTGAGCCTTGCCTCGACCATCTTCTTTGAGCAACTTAATTTCAAAAGGTTTATCCCATCGGTTAGCAGCAGCTCGTAGGTCCTTAATTCTTTCACGGGACTTGCTAAACGCATAACGCTCAACCGGCATGTCGAAGCGTGTCTTGTCATCGCTAGTACGCCAGCGATAACCAAATCGTGCGAATGCCCAACGCAAGATATCTGCGTCCGGTTTAGACTGACCGTGAGCCACTCTTGACCATGGTAAATTCAATGCTTCGAACACATGCTCAATACTGTTAGCTCGCATCATGTAACGCACAACAGGGTGAATTAAGTCTGCCTCAAGCCCAGTAAGCGTTTCATCTTCATAAAGCTTGCTAAGCGGATCTTTTTCACGCAGCATATTGTCTTCGCTGTCAGCAAACGACACATGTTCTGCGTTGGGATCTGGCTTAGGTTTAAGCACCTCATCTAGCCGAACTTGGGCTTTAGCTAAGGCAATCTCGTAAGCTTGAAGAACATCCTCATCATCCTCTTCGGCAATCAGATTTTCCCATTTGCGAATCTGCTTGATAGCCTTGTCACGCTCTTTTGTGTCTGCTTGCTTGCCGAGTTCTAGATTGACCGAACACCTCATATCCCAAGCAACCTTGCCGACACTCTCAAGCGAGTTAGCGAGCACACTCAGGTTCGGTATCTCGATCTTGTTGCCGTGACCGTGTGTAGCCCAGCGACCACCAGCGGTCTTCAGGATGTCAGCCTGAGCTTCCAGGTACTTACCGAGGAAATGGATTTCCTCACCAGTCCACTCGTAAGTATTTACGGTGTACTTCTTGTTGCTGATTTTGCTGTCGCTCATTTCATTTTTCCAATGTCATGTTGGCTGTGGGCCTACTTCATATCTACGTAAATCTACGTTATCCGCTCTGCGCTGTCAATTTACATCTTATTAATTTAATAAAGGTTATATCGACTTTTTTACACTGTAGAATTAGTCCGTCGCTGGTGAATTATGAAAGGAATCGCAATGAAGTGGGATTTTGATGTCGCCATCGACAAATACAACACTCTGCAAGTGTATGCAGAGAGATTCGACGTGACACCGACAACGGTAGATCGTTGGACTGAGTATCACGGGCTTCCCTATGTAAAGCCTGGCTCAACCAAATACACGACCAATGAAGCATTCAACGCATGGTTAAAAGACCGAAACGGCGAACTTCCGGAGAAATAGACATGCCACATGTGTATGAACCGCTTCAGGCAGGCTTAGACCACCTAAACGGTTGCAAGATAGCAGGCAGTGATCCTTTTGAGGTCGCTTCTGCCTCTGCCCTGCTGGAGGTCTACGACAGTTACTACGACAACGACAAGTATGACGTTGTGTCTGTCGAAGCCACCCAAAAGATAACGATTCCCGAAACCAAGTTTTCACTCACAGGACGTTTCGATACGTTCCTGCGAAATGGTAACGGGAAGCTGATCAATCTAGAGCATAAGACAACTGCCTCAGCTCTAGACAACCCTTGGCATCCGCAGCTGGCCAAAACCAGCTTCGACCGCCAGATCAGCCTGTACCATCTGCTGGCTTACCTCAACGGTGAAATGGTTGAGGAAACCTGGATGGATGTGATTCGCAAAGTTTCACTCCGGCCAAAAGCAATTCCAGCTGGTACAGCGAACAAACGGTTTGGTTCTAAACGAGAGATCGTTGATGAATCGAAATACTTCGGCAAGGAGCTCAGCCAGGAAACGCTTACTGCGTTTCGGGGTGACAGGCTGAAGAAAGAGAACGCTGAGATGTATCGTTACCGAGTGCTTCATGTACTCAACGAGAACCCTGAAGCGTACTTTCGTCGAAAGACGAGAATCACTCGCACGGTTGATGAGATGAAGGAAGCTTTCCGTCAACTCGTGATGGTCGCTAAGGAAATAGAGCGAGCAGAAGAGACTGATGCCTGGTATCAGAACACGAACAGTTGTTTCGCTTACGGAACGACGTGTCCTTACTGGACGATCTGTTCTGGCACTGATCATCCTGAGAGCGACACATGGGTCCCAAGGAAGGGATCGTCGCAGTCAGGCAGGTTCAATCTGTCGCACAGCCGCATTGGCACATTCCATAGCTGCCGTACTAAGTACTACTTCACGTATGTGCTTGGGATAGAGAAATCCGCAAGAGAGAAATCAGCCGCATTGAGGTATGGATCACTGGTCCACGATGCACTGGAGAAATATTGGTTACAGCAGAAGGAACTCAAAGATGGGAATTCTGGAACAAGTGAAGTCTGAACCTGACCCTCGTGGAATGCGAGTGGTTGTGCTTGGAGTTCCTGGAGTCGGCAAGACATCGTTTGCCTGCCAAGCTCCTGATCCATTAGTCATTACGACTCACGCTGAAGACGGCGTGAACACCTTGATGGCCAGTGGACAGATTGAGCCAGTCAGTTATCTAGACGGACTCAACACGTTCACGCAAATCTCGGACGTAGTCCAAGAGCTTCGTGATACGAAAGACCTTAAATACAAGTCCATCGTGATCGACACGATCAACGGACTAAGCGTTAGCTGTGTGAAAGAAACCTGCGACCAGGATTATGGTGGCGACTGGAATCGATTCACTGCTTACGGCCAAGGTTACACAATTGCAGCAGATCGCTGGCGTAAGTTCTTTTACGACCTTGATCAACTGCGACTAGATAGAGGTGTGCATGTGTTTGCCATCGGCCACGTAAAGATTGGCAACTTTGCTAATCCAAGTGGTCAGGACTTCAGCCGCTATCAACCTGATATCCACAAAACATTGTGGCCGGTTGTTGAGCGATGGAGTGATGCCATCCTCTTTATGGACTTCCTAACAGTTACGTCTCAGGACGGACTGAAGGTAAAAGGCAAAGGTGGTACTGAACGTATTATCCATTGCCAGGGTCAGGCAAGCTTCGTAGCGAAGAATCGCTTCGGACTTCCTCCCGAACTCTCGTGTGGGAAAACACCACAAGCAGCCTGGCAAAACTTTGCCACTGCTCTCGGTGCAACTTCATAGGTCGCGTAACAGGAGTAAAGTTATGCAGTTTCAAGGTTTGTATGTCGGTGAAGTAGCCGACCAGGGCATGGAATATGCCAAAACCGGCACACCTCAGATTGTTCTGAAGTGTCGGGTTCTGTCCAAGATTGAAAAGGACGGAACATATGTTGCAGTTGGTGATGCTGTTGAGCGAACCATCTGGATGAGTTTGACGGAAAAGACGAAAGGCTTTGTCGCCAAAGACCTTCAGTCAATTGGCTTCACTGGCCAGCCGTCGCAGATTCAGCTTGATGGCGACAACGCAATGGACATCCGTGGAAGCGAAGTCCGTATGTGGTGCAAGCAAGAGACTGGCTTAGACGGCCAGGCTCGTGAGCGATGGAGCATTTCACGGCCACGTGAAACACGACCGGTAACACCTGTTGCCACAAGTGACGCATCAAGGATTGATGCAATGTTCGGTGATGCTTTCGGCAGCACTGAGCAAGCGGCTCCACAGCAGGTTGGTGAGAGAGTAACACCTCTTAACCTGTAGGCTTCGTTGCCGTGACCTGAGTGGCGGTGTAGTGATCCCTCCTCCTATCTACTACATCGCCACTTTTTTTACTCTTATCTCACAGGGATGCAGATGAATTACAACGAACATGTACTGATGCTACTTGAAAGCATCAACAATCGGCTCGGACATCTTGTCCAGCAAAAGTCGAGTCGCAAAAAGCGAACTCGCAAGGAAACGAAAGACCTCTACACCGAAGAGTTCAATAGTTTTTGGGATATCTATCCTCGTAAGGCTCGAAAGCTCGACGCTGCCAAGGCTTACCACAAGGCAGTGAAAGCGATTGATGAGCAAATGCACTTTGCGATTCACGGGCTTGAAAGCGCACACGAACTACTTCATGTGCGTGCTATGCAGTATGTCCAGGCATGGCCACCTGAGCGTTTGATCGACGGTGATTATCGGCAGCATGCAGCAACGTGGCTTAACCAGGAGACCTATTTATTTCCTGAAAGCTTTGGTGGGACGAAGAAGCAACAGTCATCACGGGGACCGCAATGGAAACGAAGTCAGGACTAATTCTGGAGCACTTTGTCGGTCGTGAAGACGTGGTGGCTGTGCAACAGAACGGGGCAACATTTCGTCCTGTGGTGCAGTCACCGCCAACCGAGACTGAGTTAGATCAGTTTCATCGTACCGGCAAATTGTGTTACGGATTCTATCCAATGCGTAAGGACAACACGGTGGTGTTGGCTTGCGTGGATATCGACAATCACGAAAGCAATCCGAATGAGGATTGGAAGAAACAGGTGGAAGACCTGTATTACTACCTCGTTAAACAGGACTTCCATGTGTATGTCGAGCACTCCGCTAATAGTGGAGCACACCTTTGGATTTTCTTCAGCGAAGCTGTAGAAGCCTATAAGCCCAGAGCGTTCTTTCGCATCGTCAGTGACCAGCTTGATATGCCACTGACCGAAGTGTTCCCCAAACAGGAACGTTTAAAGGGTAAGGGATACGGCAACCTCATCCGTTATCCCTATTTCAACAAGTCTCACTTTGTAGACGTTGAAGATGATTGGGCAGAAATCCAACTCGACAAGATCGTCACCATGTCACCTGAACTTTTAGACGTGTACGCATCCCGCCTTCACACACGTTTAGAGCCAGCGACGCCGGTTCAGGTGACTGGTGACCTTCCCTCATCTATCGCTACGTTTATCAAACAGAATCCAAATGACTTCTTATCGATGCGTTGGCGAGGTGATACGACAGACTTAAAAGACAGATCAACATCCAGCCTGGTAATGAGCATGGCCAAGCTCGCAGTCAAACGGATGTTCCAGACACATGAGATCGAACAGATGATTCGTGTCTGGTGTTACGAACACAACTACGAAAAAGGTAGTCGAGACGACTGGGTTATTGGCACCGTCAAAAAGGCTTATGAGTTTGCTCAGGACAAACCAGTTAGTCACATCCGTGAATCCACGATGAAAGACTGCTCGTTGGAGTTTCTGGATAAGCTTGGCACGCAGAACTACATGAGTACTGGTGTAGCTGCACTTGATCTAGCTGGCTTCAGTATGGCTCAGGGTGAGATGTGGGTGTACGGAGCTAGACCAGGCATGGGAAAGACTGCCTTCGCCTTACAGGTGCTCAACCATAACGCACGACTTGGTGTGAAGACGCTGTTTCTATCCGCTGAGATGGGTGCTTATGAGATTGGGCGACGACACATTCAGTCATGTGTTGGAGGCACAGAAGAAGAATGGCTGCAAGACAAAGACGCTGTTCGCCAGCGATTGGATGAGTACTACACGTCCGCAACGCCAACGCACTTTCGCCTGGTAAACAGTATTGAAGACTGTGAGCGTGAACTGATCTCACACGTTAAACAGTACGGGATTGAGTTGGTGTGTGTGGATTACATCCAGCTAATCAACAGCAACAAAGGTGGTCTCTATGAGCAGACAACTGATGTGTCTAAACGACTCAAAGGTCTTTGCCGGGACTACAACGTAGCGATGATCGCACTCAGCCAACTGAGTCGTGAGGTCGAAAAACGAGATTCACTCGAAATACATTTAGCTGATCTTGCTAACAGTGGTGGGATTGAGCGAGACGCATGTGGGATTGCATGCGGCTACTGGTGGGCTAAGTCCAATGCTGAAGATGCTCCGCAGGATGCATATGACATCTTCCTGCTTAAACGCAGAAACGGACCTGTTCACCGCAAACAAACACGCATTGTGTTTGATGGTCAACGACAACTATTTAGCTCAAAGGAATGAACTATGAAAAGCTGCTCATGGTGTAAGCGTTCGATGATGGAAAGCTCGCCTTTCTCAGATGTGTGTGAATTGTGTCACTCACGCTATATCGAAAAGAAAGACTTCGTCAGTCCAATGGATAAGTACGAAGACACTCCCGAAGAGGAATTGCGAGCACTCGCCTGCCCTCGTGGTGATGAGGCTGAAGCAATCATCAATGCACGGATTAAGCGTGTGACTGAAGAAATACAGGACTCCTGGACTCCAGACCAAATGGAGAGTCGCAGGGTTCAAAAAAAAACTTGCCGTTGGGTGTCACTGCCGTCCAGCGTCTTGGCTCTACAGAACAGAAGATAGACCAAATGCACGAACGCAAAGCCAACATCGCACAGTTTGGAGTTAAACGCTAATGGGTAAGCCATCGAGAGACAAAGGCAAACGTGGTGAACGTGAAGCAGCTGCTGAGCTTAACAAGCTATTCAGTTGTGAAGCACATCGGAGTCAGCAGTACTCTGGTGCGGATCATGACGCAGACATCAGTTGCAACATCGAAGGCTTGCACTTCGAAGTAAAACGCCAGGAGCGAATGCAGCTCTACAAGTGGATGGAACAGGCTGAGAGCGATAAGCGATACAGCGAGATTCCTGTTGTGCTTACGAGGCAAAACAACAAGCCATGGCTTCTAGCTATCCCGCTGGATGATCTGCCCGCATTAGTCAACGCAATCAACGAGTACAGGAGTGAATCATGAAACAACCAACAGTAGTCTCCATTGAAGGAGATCAAATCTATGTGAGCTACAAGCCACGTAGTCAGCGTGTGATGCTGTTCGGTAAGGACGAAGGTTCAACTAGTGTTGTGCTGCACTTTGAGCAGAAGGATGCGATCCGCATACACAAAGAGATTGGTGAATACCTGGAGTCACACGATGGCTGATGTCGTTAACGAGCCTGAACACTATCGACAATCGCCAATGGAGTGCATTGAAGCGATAGAAGGCTTGGAGCTGGACTTTCACCAAGCTCAGGTGTTGAAGTATGTGTATCGTCATCGCTTCAAAAATCCTGACCTGGAGAAGCAGCTTGAAGACTTACGCAAGGCTGAGTTCTATCTCAACCGGCTGATACACTTCGCTCAAGAAAGGATCTACCAGGCATGAAAGTTACTAGGGTTTGGTCGATGCCAAATAAGCATACGTTTGATATTGAGCCTATTCAGCGATTGATCGACAGTAAATTGTTTGGATTTTCGATAGACCCGTTTGCTAATCAATCACGGTTAGCAACGGTCACTAACGATATCGACCCTAGTTATGACACCGACTATAACCTTGATGCGTTGGATTTTTTACATTCCTTCGATGACCAGTCAGTCGATTGCGTACTTTTTGATCCCCCATATTCACCGTCTCAAGTATCTCGTAGTTACCAACAATTTAAGAATACGGTCAATATGACCGCAGAATGCAATGGCTTCTGGAGTCTATTGAAACAGCAGATCAAGCGTGTCGTAAAGCCTGGTGGGCTTGTTATATGCTGTGGTTGGAATAGTAATGGCATCGGCAAGAAATACGGTTTCTGTTTGCTGGAACTTCTTGTTGTGGCTCACGGAGGACGACACTACGACACTCTAGTCACTCTTGAACAAAAACAAACTACCTTGTTTGACGATCAGCCTAGTCGAGCAGACACATGAATGCGAATGCCGACTGACTTGGCCATTGCGTAGAGATGATCCCAAGTCGGTTCTCGCTCATTGTGTGTGAACCGATGCCATTGGCTTTGACTAATGCCCTCTGCCTTGATTGCTGCTTGATTTAGGGTAACACCCTTCTCCTGTCGTACTTCTTCAATCCAGGCGAGTAGTTGTTCTTTAGTGTCAATTTTCATCGATTTGCTCCTGTCGTTTAACAATCTTCCACACTGCTGAGCGTGTCCAGGATTTGCCTGAGCGATTGGTGTATCCGTCTTGATTTAGTTGGTTGGCAATCTTAGTTGCACCTAATCCGGTCGTCGAATAACGCCGTATCTTAGCGAGAATGTCGGTTTCCTGTCGACATGGAATCAATTGTGTCTGATCACTAGGATCGAACTGAAACCCAAACGGTGCAAACCTACCGATTCGCCTGCCCTGCTTACGTAGGTAGTTCATCGATGCCTGAGTCCGTTCGGCAATTGTCTCACGTTCCCATTGAGCTATCGTGGCAAACATATTTGCAATCATCCGTCCTGACGCTGTAGATGTGTCTATCGAGTCATACACACTAATCAGCACTTTAGACTTCCGGTCGAATGTCTCCATGAGGTCACACCAGTCACGCACTGAG
>CERA01004243.1_pt1 | contig 15752 bp, 26 predicted proteins | sample 530881 | NCBI WGS metagenome assembly CERA01 (sample SAMEA2621061, study PRJEB7988) | marine metagenome | biome: marine biome (ENVO:00000447); feature: deep chlorophyll maximum layer (ENVO:xxxxxxxx); material: "saline water (ENVO:00002010), including plankton (ENVO:xxxxxxxx)" | depth 50 m
ATAAGCACCATCAAAATCAGTAGGGCAAACTAATAAGCCATAAGAGTTTAACTTCATAACATTATGAGGATAAACAAATCCACATACGTCACATACTGCTTTGGCTCTTTTTCCTACTGCCATTATATTACACCCATCTTAGGTGTAATGTAAAGTGATGCACGTTCTTTATCTTCAGTCATTGCAAAGCCAAGTCTTTCTTCATACTCAGCTTTTAAAAACTTTGCCCTTGCTTCAGATATACCTGGTCTTTTTAATGACATATAATATGCTAAACCAGTTGTTAATGCAGGTAAAAATCTTCTTGGCATATCTGCATTTTGTATTGCAGATTTATTTACGTCCTGCATATAATCAATCTTTTCAATCTTTAGTTTATCAGTATTAACATTTGATAATGACCATAGATGTAATTGTACATTATCACCAAATCTTTTAACTGCGTACTGTGAAGGTCTACCTGTTTGTCCTTTATTAGGAACTTTTAAATATTCCTCAAACGATATACGAGTCATTTCTAAATCTGTATTATCTCTATTAATAACAACTTGCATTACGTCACTTACATGACTACCTAAACTTACTTGTGATGTACTTGCAGCAATACTCACAATAGTTGTATTTGTTGTCCATAAACAAACACCTCTATTCTGCCAGTCATTTAATATAAGATTAATTGAACGTCTAGCACTTCTAGGTTCTTCACCAAGAGTTACTTCACCACCAATCATCTCAGTAGCTTCCTGTATAACGTCACCTATTTCTAAATTAAAGTCATAAGTGCCTGACGTATTATTAGTTGCCATTTAATTTCCTTGTCTAGCTTTACCATATCCACGATAGCTACGATTGTTTTTAGAAGTTGGTCTTTTATCAACTTCTTCATAACCTAAATCATCAAGTCTACCACCAACAGATTTTCTTATAACAATATCTTTAGCTTGTTTAGAAGGATAAAGATTATCTGCACTTCTAGCTACATTATCCATAACCATTTTTGCTCTAGTTTTAATTTTATCTAAAGTTGTTGTAGGTTTTCCTCTTTTACTTTTATCAACAATTGAAGGTCTAGAAGTATCTACTGCTCCAGGTCTATTACCAGGAACTGGTTTTCTAAATTTTTCTTTTTCAATTTCTGAAATTTTAGATGAAGTTTTTATTGATTTATCCTTTACTGGAAAAGTAGTTTTTCTTACTCTTTTTTTTCTTTCTTCTTGTATTTTTGTTGGTCCTGAAGTTTTAAACTCTCCAATATTTTTTAATAAACTTTTTCTTTGTCGTCTTTTTTCTTCAATTTTATTAGACTTATTTTTTGTTTTTATTTCACCAATATTTCCTGTTACAGGTTTTGTAGTTCTAATTGCTCTTCCTGTTCTTGGAGATTTAGCATCTACAATAGATTTTTTAATTTTTGATTTTATTGGTATATCACCTGGATTTGCAGATGAAATAAAAGGATTTTGTTTAGGTCTTATTTTTTGTTTTATTTTTTGAAATTTTTTTAATTTATCACGTTGACCTGGACCTGCTTTTTTATCTTTTTTTTTAGACATAAAATCAGGTGTTTGTTTTTTTATTTTAATAGTTTTATCAGGAATTATTTTACTTTTAGTTTTTCTGCCTTTGGCTCTTTCTTTTAAATTTAGCATTTTATCTACTCCTTCTTCCTTGTTTAAGTTTTTTTATACGTTTACGACCAGGTTTCATTATTTGTTGTGGTATTGAACTTCTACTAATAACCATTTATTTATATCCTTTACCAAATCCTCTTAATGCAGCTCCAGTTCCTTTAGGTGCACCAACTCTACCACCAGTAAATAATTTTTTTGGTTTAGGAACTGTTTTACCTTTTTTAAGTTTAATAGTATCAGTTCCCTTTTTAAAAAATTTTTTTACTGCACTTTTAGCTTGTTGAGGAGTTATTGTTTGTCCTGCAATAGAACTCATTTCTTTTGCTACTGATTTATAATCATCAAGATTTTCACTTACATCATCTGTAAAAACTTTTCTATCAGCACTAACTATTCTACTATTATTAACATCCTCTGCAGGTGCAATTTCAATTTTTCTTTTACCCTCTTCTTTAAATTTTGATTGTACTATAAACTCTTTTCTATTTTTTCCTTGTTCAAAAAAACTACCAACCTTTAATTCACTTAATTTTTGATTTGGTTTACCTACAGTTCTTTGACTAAATTTTTTAAGAACTTTACCTATATTTACTACTGACATTTAATTACTCCCATCTATTACTGTGTTATCTGCTCCTGCAGGACTTGCAGGTCTTGTCATATCGTCACGTCTAAATCTTCTGGCTCTGTTTCTTACAGTCTGTATTGAAGTTTGGTATCGTTGTTCAAACATAGGTACAATTTGAAAGTTCTTCATAAAGATGTACGACTCTACCATACAGGCATTAAACAATGCGTCATAACAAAACTGTGTAAAATAATTAGCAGGTGAAGCTGACGTTAATGTTGTTGGTCTAGTTACATGTACTACTTCACCATTACTTGTTGATGAAGGTGTAGGTGCAATCATTATTGTTGTATTATCTTTATGTGCATAATACTTTGGCTCACCTGTTGAAGCTGATACATCCCAGTAATCTCTTAAATATTCATCAGTCTTTACTAGTATACTTGTCTTTGCCCCATTAATATCTACATTAAAATTCTTTACTATTCTTGTACCAGTTGGTAAAGTAACAATATTATTACCTTGTGATACTGCAACTGATGTATAAGTTACTAAACCATAATCATCTAATTCATCTGTTAATCTTTCTTCTGCTCTATTAACAATGTTAGGTATTTGGTCTAAGAACTCTTGAGCATTATTCTCAGTTGTGTTTACTATCTCTGTTGTTAAAGTTGTATAATTTGCCATCTAACATTTCCATCTTCTACGAGCTGCACAAATTCTTTTCTTTGGAGTTTTCTTACAGCTTATGTTATGCATCTTAGCTTGTCCTGCTGAACGAGCACAAAATGATTTTCTTCTCTTTGCTCTTTTCCCTGTAGGTTTTGATTCAGTTACTGCAGTCTTTAATTTAGAACCTGGGTTTGCTTTACGATAAGCAGCAACACCCTTCTTTGTCATACCTGCACCTTTACTAGTTGCTAAGAAATTACCTGACTTAACACTAGTCTTAATTCCCATTCCTTTAGATTTTTTCCTAGCTTTTCTAGCCATTCCATCTATCCAATATAAATTGTTGCATAGACACTTGGAGTTACACTTACTGTAACATCATCTTCACATCTAATACCTTCATCTGCTAAATAAGTATCAAGTGTACCATTTGCAGGTAATACAATTCTAATTCTTGAAGTAGTACCATTTTTAATTTCAAAAGCACCTACTACATCTTTAATATTAGCAACATTAAAACCTCTTATTCTTGTACCAAAAGAACGAACAGTAGACGTTGCTGCTGCTGTTGTAATTGCTGAATATTCTATTGCTGTTAAATTTGTCATTTTTATTCCCTATATAAAATATAAAGGGTCTCATAAGAGACCCCTTATAAAAGTTTATCTATGCTCCTGCTGAGCCATAGAAACCTCTCCAGTCAGAAACACCAAAAGAGTATCTTTCTCTTGCTTTAAATCTGACGTTACCAGTATCAAAATCTGGTTCCATTTTAGTTTGTAGAGGAACTCTAACAAACATCTTAGTACCATTAGGCACGTCAGTTTTAATGAAGTAATCGTTGGAATTTGTAAATCTTCTGTTTACAAAATATCCACCAGGAATTACTCCCATATTTCTGATTGCATTAATGTCATTGTGTGCAGACCCAACTTTACCTGGAGAAGCTAGAAGCCTATCAGCAGTAAATTTAAGGTCAGACGGAATGTGTAAAGATTGAGCTTGGGCACCAATTAAAATACCTCTGTCATCTTTAGTTCCATCAATTGTTATTAATGCAGTTTCCAAAGCTGCTTCAGCTAAATCTGCTGCAGCTAGTAGGTTACTCTGTGTACCACCACCAACAACTGGGTGAGACGCAGAGAAGAATGCTTGACCATCTCCAATTGCAGTGTCACCAGCAACAAAACCTTGGTTAAAGATTGTTGCAGCTTTTACTTGTTTAGTGTTAGCCATTGCTCTTGCTAGTGCACGAGAACGAACTTTAGCGAAAGTATCATATAGATTATCTTCCATTGCTTCTTCAGTAATTGAAAAAGCTAAAGCCACTGTTTCGTGGTTATATCTAGCTGTGAACGATTCTTGTGCGTCATCAAAAGAAACAGCAGCACCTTCAGATTTTACTGGAGCTGTGCCGAACCCTGTGAATAACACTTCTTCTTCAAAAGACCTATCTGAGTTTTCAGTTTCAAATAGGGGTGTATGTTCGTCATTGACATCACCATACTCAACACCAAATACAGCATTAAGTCCTGGAAGAAGTTGTTTAGCAATACTTGCTCTATTTATAGCCATATTATTTCTCCTTCTATGTTATGCTGTTGCCTGACGTTTCATCCAGTGTTGGACGATTTTGACTTCAAGTTTAGGGAATGCACCATCAGCACCTGTTAAGGCATTGCCTGGTTCATCTATCATTGCTATTGGTCTTACAGCTTTTGTTGCAGTTGCTCTACTTGCAGCTTTAATACCAAAACCTGAATTACCAGTAATCGTGCTACCACTACCTAAAGTCACAGCAAAGTTTTGTGAGTTAATATCACCTGCAGTAACTGATGCATCTGCTTGAATCATAAAAGAACCATAAGGGTCATCAGAAACAAATCCTACTGGGTTGCCAATAGCACTTGAAGTATTTGCAGGAAAGTAACGACTAAACGTAGGTTGTTTTGTAGTAGGGTCTGTATATTCACATCCCATAAAAACACCTATAGCATAGTCAGTAGTCGTTGCTACTGGTGTAATATTACCAGCAGAAATCGTTACGAGGTCTCCATGAAAGATATTAGAAGCTAATCCATTAGCAATTGCGTACTGAGATTGACCAGTAGAATTAGTATCTGAACCAACTTTTCTTAAAGGGACCATTCCAAATAATGCTTTACTTGCACTCATTTGTTATCTCCTTCGTAAGTATTATTAATATATATTACAAACTATCGTTGAAAACGAGGTTCACGACCTTTTGTAACTGTTGATTTACTTGAGTTAGTTATTGGCATACGAGAATCAGATTGAGCACGTAAAGTAGAATCTAATGAATCTTCTTGTTGTTGGTGCTTATCTCTATAATGCTCTTGCCTAGCTATCACTTTGTCTGTAGGCATTTTAGCTAATGCCACATCACCACTGGAAACGACCCCATTATATCTGCCACCTTCTTTGATAGCAGTTGTAGAACCTAGTTCAGGGACTTCATCAGGTGTGACAAATGTCCAACCTTCACGTTGTCTCCTACCAACATTTTTATAGTCTTCTTCTCCATTTAAATCTATTCTAATCCATCTTAGAGACATACCTTGACTTGCAAATTTATCAGTTACAGATTGAGGTATATCTAATAGACCAGTATCTTCAAATGAATACTTTTCTTCTTTTGATGTTGCTTGTCTAGTTTCTTCATTACGTTTTATTTTATTAATAGCCATTTTTAACTCCTACGCATTTGTGTTGTTATTGTTGTATACTCTTCTCCAGTCTCTATCTTAGACTTTTCTTTCGCATACTTGTCTAGTGGTATATTCCATTTATTAGCTAATCTAACATCTTCTTGAGATAGTTTGATTTTCTTAGAAGCAGGAGTGCGAGATGTTCCTGCTACCACTTGGGAAGGACTTGACGTAGCCTTCTGACGAACTTGTTGAGTTTCCTGTTCAGATGTTTCAAACTTAGTTGGAAATGCTTCTTTAAGTCTAGTATCAACTTCTCCATAGAAGTCATCATCTGCTGGGTCAAAACCTTCTTCTTTTAACTGAGCATCTAAAGCTAATGCTGCAGCAGTCATCATTTTGTCTTGACCAAACCACTCATTCTTTTCTGCCCATGCGACTGCTTTAGGGTCGTATTGGGGTTGTTTAGGTTGAGATTGTTGAACAGGCTGTTGTTTAACTGCGTTCTGGTAATTCTCGTAATCTTTTTCAAAACTTACCTTATTTGATTTTACATTATTTAAATTAATCTGTGCTTCATTTAAAGCTTCTTGTGCTTTTAATAATTGATTCTTATCATCTTTTTCAAAAGCATCTAAGTAATTTTGTTTAGCAAGATTAAGTTGATTTTCTAAACCTTTTTCTTGAGACTCAATACTTGTCTTAGTTAAATCAAATTGATTACTTTGATTTGTTGTAAGTCTTTTTTCAAGTTCTTGTTTATCAGCTAAAAGTCTGGCAACTTCTTCTTCCTTTTCTTTTCTTTGACGAACTAACTGACGTATTCTTTTTTGTGCTCTTTCAGACTCAATGTCTTTAGCTTCATCAGGTTGTTCCTCTAGTTGAGTATCTTCCTTCTTCGTTTCAGTTTTAGTTTCAGCTACAGGTTTTTCTTCAACTACAGCTTCAACCTTTTCTTCCTTTTCAGGTTTTGAAGAGTTTTCAACCTCAAAGTCTACTTTGTCTTCTTCTTTAGTTTCAGGTTGTGAAGTGTCAATATCACTCCATTCTTCCTTTTGTTCTACTTCCATTTTTTCTCCGTTGATGCGAACCAAACGATTACGCAAAGTTTAATGTTATAATAATACTACAGTATGGTGTAACATACAAGACACTATTTTTTATTTAGCATTTTTTCTAATTTCTTAGCTTGTGCTGCATGTGTTCTTGATGCTTTTTTTAAACCAGCAATTACACCTTTTAATGTTTTATCATTCATTATTTATCCTTATTATATAGATTATCAAATGTTTTATTTACATCCATGTAGTCATCATGAGATTCAGCAGTATGTTTATATTGAGAAGGTACAAAATCTGGAGCACCTTCACCTGCTGACCACATTGCAGGACTTGTAACTCTAACTCTATTATTAGGTAAAGCTACCATTGCACCTTTATATGGACCAGATGTTAAATGTAAAACATGTGATTGTTTATGTTGTGCAGGGTCATCTGCTACTGCACTATCAGTGAAATCAACTGTAAAATAATATTTACCAGTATAAAATTCACCATTTACTTTACACATCCAAGGACTTGAACTAATTCTATCCATAACTATAATACTATGATTATGACTAGGACAATCCCAAGGTTGAGCAAAATGTGTTTCAATAGGTGGAGTCCATTCATCTAATGGTACATCACCTATCAAACCTGTTATTGGCATACGTGCCCACATAGCACCACCATGTAAATTTTGTTCTTCAGCTTCACAACCTGTAAATACAACTTGAAAACTTAGACATCTATCAGGCATACAATTAACTGCAATAGCTAATGCATGTAGATATTCCCCATGATAAGCCTGATGATTATGAGTAAACTCCTTCCTTACCCAACACCTAAAAAAAGGTATATTGGATATAAGATGAGGCATATTTATTTTGGTCCATGTATAAGTGGAACTTTACCACCAGCTTTCATCATTTTAACTTTTTTGCCACCAGCATATCTCATTTTAACTTTCTTGCCACCAGCATAACCCATTTTAGATTTTTTCATTTTTACTCCTTTATAGATTGGTGATTATATAAAATTCAATTGTTAAAATACCCAATCCTAATATTCCAGCAATTACTCCTATTATAATATTTTTTTTTAATTTTTGTTTTCTTATTTTTTCTTTTAATATATTAGCTTGTCTTTTTCTTTCAACTGCAATTTCTTGTTGCAATCTTTCCCATTGACCAGCAGACCCATATAATAAAAACATACTTCGCATTTCATCACGTAGTCTATTTGCTTCTTCTTTTCTAAAATGTGCATCAATTGCATTTTGTTCAGCACCAGTTAGCTTACCAAATAATTTAGAAACAACTCCAGGTTTTTCTGAAGTTATAACTTGTAAACCTGCTTCAGCTTTTGCCCATTTAGCAACTGAACTTGACATGGTTGACAAATCTCTTCCAGTTTTTATTGCACTTGATATAGCTTCTGTAGCTCCCTTCAAAGCTGCAAAAGCTGTGAATGGGTCAATCATAGTTTATCCCCTTTTTGTTTTTACTTTTTGTTTTCGTCCACTTGCACTAATAGGGTACCTAATAGAAGTTGGTTTAGGTCCTACATTAGTCTTTGCCCTTTTTCTTTTTACTGCTGCAGACTTTTGTCCTGCAGTCATTTTATTAGCAACTGCCTTTGGTCTGCATACAGGATACTTTCTTTTTGATTTACTAGCTGATTTTCTTCCACATGGTTTACCTGTAGATATATCTACCCAATCTTCTTTAAACCATTTTTTAAGTCCACCACCTTTTTTCTTTTTCATCTATACCTCTTCAGGTCTTTTGCCTTTTTCTTTTTTATATTTCTCACTAAGCATACTTAGTTCGCTTTCGTTTATTTGCCATAACAGCACCACAACCTTTAGCAATTTTACCTTGTGGCTTACCCACTCTTTTACCCCCTGCCATTTTCTTTTTAGGACCTTTAAAATCTTTTCGCTTGAGACCACTAGGGTCTTTAATTTTTCCTGCACAGATTTTAGAAGCATACGCATTTGCATACGCACTAGGATAAACTTTAAATTTACGTTTCGCAGCATTTTTCCCCCTTGCACATAATTTAGTCATTGTTAATCTTTCTATATCCCCAGCGATTTTCAGAAACGTCCCAAACACCTTTCATAGAATCTGGTATCTTTACTAAAAAGCCAGAAAACTTTACAATATTTTTAGTTAATAACATAGCTCCTCCTTTAAAAATATTTATTCATTACTGTTATTAAGTCTTCATATTTAGCAACTTCTTCAAGTTCTTTTTCAATCTCACTTATAATATCTCCATGCTCACCTATACCTCTAGGATTATTTAATAACACTTCAACATTAGCAACATGTTTTTTTATATGACCATTTGCATGAGATAAAAAAGCCTCTTTTAATTTATACTTCATTTTAATTAGCTAGATTATAAGTCATATCTAAATTAGTAGGGTCATCAACTTTCATCATTACTTGGTCATCAAATAATAATAATAATCGTATACCTTTATAATATAGTTTTTGACCTACATGTCTTCCATAACAAACGTAGTCTCCTACGTCACACCATTTACCATTTGGAAATTTATCTTTATCTTCATAAGCTAAATCACCTATTGATAAAACTTTACCTACTGTAGTTAAATAAGCTACATCACTTTTAACTGAGTCAGGTAATAATAAACCACCTTTAGTTTTACCTTTTACCGAAACAGGACGAACCAATATGTGATAGCCAGGCAGCTTAGGTAAAACTTCTGGGTCAGGTTTTTCTGCATCTTCAATCCATTCATTATTCTTAATAGCATTTTCTAGTTTAGGTACTCTCATCTTCATCTCCATCAATCATAGTTTTATAAACATTTTTAGTTATAGCCATAGCCATATTCAATCCAGTAATTGAACCTACCATTTGTTGATAACGAGGATAGTCTTCACAATTACCATCCCCTAATGATTTTTGAATTTGACTTATTTCCAGATTTAATTCCTTCTCAATCTCAGAAATAATTTTATGTATCATAGTTATTATTTAACTTTATAAGTATCAGGTGGGTCTTGTCTAAGTATACCTTTTTTAGCACGAACTGAATATTCAGTGCTAGGTATTTTAGACCAGTCACCATAACCTTTTCCTTGTTTAGGACCTTTAATTATTTCACTCACTCTATTCTCCTTTCATTTCTTCCTTGGCTAAATCACCAAGTGTTTTTATAGTTTGAGTTGCAACTTTTGTTTGTCTGTTTTTCTGACCTTCAGTTTGTTTTAGAATTTGGTTAGCACCTTTTTCAATTGCTTTAATACCTTGTTCTTCTTCTTTGAGAGTCAGTTCTCTTTGTTTAACTGCTAAATCAGCAGCTTCTTGTAAGGCTTCAAGACCAAGTTTTTCTTTCTCAATATCAAGCCTTTGTTTCTCAAGTTCAACCATTTGTTGTTCAGGTGATTGTTGTACACCCATTGCTTGGTTGGCTTGTGAAATTTGTTGTGCAGCTTGAGCCTGAACTTGTTGTAATGTTGCAGGGTCAGTTGCTACTCCTGATACCATTCCATTAATTTGTTCTTGGTATCTCATAATCATATGTTCTTTTATATTTGCTTCAAGAACTGGTCTTACCTTTTGCATAATAGGACTACCACCATTCATTGGGTCAGTTAAATATGAAGACTTAACTGTTATATGTGCCATATGGTCTTGTCCAGGAAAGGCAGCTATTGGCATACCTTTTACTGCTGACTGTATATCTGATACAGGGTCAAGTGCCTGTGGCTGTATTTTAGGTGGAAGTATGGCTTCCAAGTTAGGCATATTAGCAGCTTGTAATATTGTTCTATGCAATGCCTGTATATTATAAGTTCCTGGTGGTGCTTGACTGGCTAACTGAAGAGCCAACTGTGAAAGCATTAATCTATGAGCACTTGAAGGTATGTTAGGGTCACTTACAGGAATGACATCTATCTTACCATCAAAGTCCATTTTTAATATGGTTGGACTTGCACCAGGAACTTCGTATGGATATGAGTCAGGTAATGACTCAAAGTTTATTCTTGCTAATATTTTAAATTCTTCTTTTTGTGAATAATGTAATCGTTTATGTATTGCACTAAAAAATTTACTTGAAGCTTCTAACAATGCCATAGTAGTCCCCACTGGACCATAGTTAGTTGAATCATTAATTACTTTTTCTGTACTGTCAGCAAACTTCTGTCCTGCACCTGCAACAAAACCTAACATCTGATATAAAGTATTGGAAGGTTCTTTATAAGGTAAAGGTACTATTGCTCTAGCTAAGTCTACACCTGTAGCTTCTACATCTCTAAACTCACCAGGAGATAGAGGCTCATTATCACCTACAACTTTTACTCCTTTAGCTTTAAATCCTGCAGGTAATGTTGCAAACTGTCCTGAGTCAACTAAGTTTCTCATAGCTGCAGTTGCAGTCATTGTAAGATTACCTAAGAAATGTATTAGACCTAAACCATAGAAACCAAAACCTGGAACAAACTTATAATGTGTAAAGAACATTTTCTTTTGTTTAGTTGGGTCATCTTCATTATAGTTTCTTCTAATAGATAAAACTTTTTTTGAACTTTCTTCAACTGTAACAATATAAGGTAAACCAATACCACTTTCATCTAAATCTAAATAACAATGTTGTTCTAATAAAACGTACTGAGGGTCAGAATCAGCAGGTATAGCTGTACCCATAATCTCGTCAACTTTCATTGACATTGACGTTTGCTCAATTGGTTGTGCTTCAGGTAAATCTAAATCTTCGTAAACACCTGCATCAATTTCTTTAGCTAAGTCATTTGGATTACGTAATATAACATGTGTATATCTATCTGCCTTCATTAAATCTGAAGCATGATAAGAAACATAGAACTGGTCAATAGGAACAAACTCTGAGCATGGTCTATCTAATGATGCATCATAATAAATCTTTTTAAATGCTGAACCAATAATTGGTAGATGAAACAACATTCTTTCAAACTCATGAAAGTATTCAGGCATCATATCAGTTAGCTGATAATTCATAAACTGTTTTACACGAGATGCTTGTAATTGTTTTTGTTCAGTCTCAGTTCCAATTATCTGAGCCATAACTGGTCCACCTGCAGGAAATAATTCCTGAGAAGCTTTAGATTGAAACTTCACTGCTGACTCTATTAAGAGTGGATGAACTGCAGTACATGCACCTTCAAATGGTTCTGAAGTTTCTTTTAGTTTTAGTCCTAATAAATCAAAACCTCTTTGGAAAGTTTCTTCCCATTCTTGTCTTGACTCTTTATCTGATTGATACTTTTCATAAACATCTGCACCAATCTCTTGCAGTTGTTCTTCATCAAGAGTTGGAACTAAATTATCATAGTGTCCTCCTGACATACCTTCTTCAGGCATAATAGCAGGATTACCCAATAGGTCAACTACTGCTGAACCATCTTCCATCATGGCTACACTTTCATCAGGAAGAACTTCATCAGTAATTGTTTCTTCAGTTATAGCTTCTTCTTCTTCTAACTCTGGTGCTTTATCAAATGGATTCTTTTCAGTTGGCATTATATAGTCCTTTGTGTGTTATAATTATATGTATTCTTTTCAACCATTCTCCCTGCTTTCATTTTTTTAGGTTTTAATTTTTTAATTTTAATTGATGCTGCACCTATCTTTTGCCCTTTTATTAAATCTACATCAAAATTTTTTCCAAGGACTTTTTGAATATAATCTTTAAGTTCTTTAGATGTAAAACCTTTTTGATATGTACCTGTACTTGTAACCATAGACATAGGTTCAATACCTTTAGTTCCTTTAGCTTTTAATACATCTATACCTCTTGTTGATATGATTGCATTACCTCCAGGTTTTAAAATTCTACCTATTTCTTTAACTGCTACATCTCTATCTTTTTTTTGTAAAACATTTAAAACATTTAAACTTGAAATATTTTCATAAGATGAACTAGGTATTTTTTCTGTTTGTTTAAATGTAGGTTTAAAATCTTTTCGTGGAAAAGGTTCAAAAGTATCTGCCTTTATTTCTTTTGCTCCTAATCCTCTACCTGCCCCATAATCTAATCTCTTACCTTCAGGTAAAAATTCTCTTTCAACTTTTTTATATGTTGGTATAGTGCTTTTACCTAATTGTGTTTTTTGAACAGATTCTTTTGGAATATTTTTTAAAATACTTTCTAAACCTTCTTTAGAAGGAGTAGTAGTTATTCCTCTAGTCGTAGGAATAGCTTTAGCTGATTGTAACTTTAATAAATTAAATAATCCTCTAGGTAACATAATTTTCTTTCACAGTTATTAATTTTATATTATATACTTAAAACTTCCAGTATGCAACCCTTTTTTTTCTTTCATAACCTTCTTCATAGTCAGGGTCATCTGGATGAACTAAGTTCCAAGATTCTTTCATATAATGTATTGCCATAGTCATTGCGTCTACTTGGTCATCATGTCGTGCATTAGGAAATGTAATCATCTCACTGTACAATGAATCACTCCAGTCGTGTCCTTTTGGTAGTATCACTCTACCTGCTTCCATCATTGGTGTTGCTGCGTACACTCTGGCAGTCTTGTCCCTATCAGGGATATAGTCCAACACAGGTAGACCTGCCCTACGCATGTCCTGTATCAGAGATTGACCACTTGCCTTTTTCTCAATTATGCACACATCTGGCTGATGAAACTCATACAGTTCTTGTGCCTTTGCCCTTAGAGTGGGATAGTCAAACCTACCACGTTCATTACCTAGTAGTATAAGTTTTGACACCCAGTTCTCAGTTCCACGTGAATCTACTTCCATTTCCTCAAAGATACCCCACGTTTGAATGACACTATAGTCAGCAGTTGTTTTGGTGGAAAAGGCAGTGTCATATGTTTGAATGATATAACTACATGCAGGTGGTTCTTCATAGTCCCACCATTTAACCCATTTCTTTTTAATCAAACCTCCCTCATCAGGGACAGGGTTTTGCATATATAATGATTCCCAATAACGTGAACCATTACTTGCCTTTATTTCCTCTTCATCATTTTTCAATATTGAAGTAGGCTTCCACTCAGGAAAATATGAAGAGCCTTCTGGGAGACCCAATAACTTACTTGACGATTCGTCTACCCAGGCAGGTATCTTTATTACTTCCCATTTGTTCTGTAATTCAACTTGTGATTCTTGTCGTAGTAACCACCCACATAAATCGTCCTCATGATAACGTGTATTAATAATGACAATTGAACCATTAGGCATGATACGAGTTCGTAAACCTGAAGGGTACCATTCCTTTACATATCGTCTACCAGTTTCACTGAAGGAGTCCTCTTCAGACATTACGTCATCTAGTATGGCAATATGTGCACCACGACCTGCAATCTGACTTCTAACACCTGCTGCGTAATATGTACCACCTTGATTTGTTTTCCATTTACCTGCTGCCCTTACGTCACTACGTAAAGTAACAGTTGGAAAGACAGTGTTGAACAAATCATAATTAACCAAGTCTCGCACACTTCTACCAAAGTCTGAAGCCAGTTGGTCTGAGTGTGAGACAGTCAGTATCTCACTTTGTGGATGCTTACCTATGTACCATGCAGGAAATAACTTTGAACAAATTACTGACTTGGAAGAACGTGGAGGAAGAAACACCATTAGTCTTTTTATTTCTCCACTCTCAACCTTTTGTAATCTGTCAGCTATCACATGTATGTGTTTACCCATTATCCAATCAGGTACAAGGGTAGGTGCAAACATAGCTATGAAATGTAGAAAGCTATCTTTAGATTGTTGTATTGCTCTTTGGAAATACAGTTCTCTAAGTTTAATTAAGTTTTCGTTTACTTGTAGCATTTGATATTTTACTTGTCCATGAAACAACAGGTGATTTATATTCTTTTGGTTTTACTCTTCGTTCAAAGTTTGAAGGTATAAACCAATATGTATTTCCCCTAATTATTTTTATTGACATTTTCCAATTTGACAACATTCTCATAATGTTTAATCTCACGTTCAAGTTCTTCAGGAGACTTGTTTGTTATGTCCTGTTTGATTTCTTTACGTTCAATTAACATACCCATATGTTTACCTATAAACTCCATTGCTCTATTAGCATTGGTTAAATCATTTTCTGCCATACCTTGATTATAGACTTCTATAAACTTTTTAAGAACTTCATTGGCATCCAGTGCCATATGCTTAACTGCTTCTTGTCGTAAGTCATCAATACGTGCTCCTATACGTTCCTTTTTTAATAACTCATTAGCTGCTGCACGAGTCTTTGCGTCACTGTGTAAATCTTTATAACCTGCTGCACGATATGCCGTTAATGTATCACCAGTGGATAAGAACTCCATACAAAACTTCTCCTGCATAGGTGACAGTCCACCTGGCAGTTTGTTTGTTGCAAAGCTATTGTACTTCTTTTGTGCCTTATCAAGCATTTTATATTTTTCTTCTTTGGAGATTTTTTTCATATACTTAATCCTTTTTATGTTAGCTTCTAATACTCTGCGATAATATTCCCTTTTCATCTCTACCAAGTCTGAACCTGCTGCTCTATGCTTACGAGTCTCTGCAGTTTGTTTAATGAGAAGTTTAAGTTCTTCATCATTTAGATGTTGATAAAGTAAATTACCTTTATATTCCATAATAAGTATTATACATTAAAAGATAAAATAAAAAAAGTTTTTATTAGGGGTTGACAAAATGAAAAAAGTATGATATAATCTATTCTAACTATAGGGGGTTAAAGCATACCCCTAGTCAATCTTTTTAACTCAGTCCTGAGTCTATATATGTTCTATACAAGTTCATGACATACCCCAAAATAGTTTTACTGGGACTCCCCACGTCAATATTTTGACACCAAATATGATTTGTTCATAATTTTTTGGGGGTACCCTTTTTATTCTACACGCATAACCCCCTGTTTTTTTTGTACCCTGTCCTTGATAATGATTATTAGAATCATTCTAAATTAGTAACAATCCTTTTTATAAGCTTTGTTGTATTTTTGCAACAACCTTAGTTGATAATGATTATTAATAAGTCTTTACTTGTCTTCCGATTGTCTTTATCTATTCCAATAAAGCCTATATTCCTTTAACAAAACTATCCAACAACCTATATTGATTATTATTCAATCTGAATAAGTCTAGACAAATCAGTAAGTTATCTATTTAAAATGTAT
>CERA01005916.1_pt1 | contig 15521 bp, 8 predicted proteins | sample 530881 | NCBI WGS metagenome assembly CERA01 (sample SAMEA2621061, study PRJEB7988) | marine metagenome | biome: marine biome (ENVO:00000447); feature: deep chlorophyll maximum layer (ENVO:xxxxxxxx); material: "saline water (ENVO:00002010), including plankton (ENVO:xxxxxxxx)" | depth 50 m
TAGAGTGCTACAAGGTATTTTATCTTCTCGTGGAGGTCCAGTAGGCGGCTCAAACTGGAAACTATATAGAAAAGACAATCATCCAATTGTAAGAACACATCGAGGTGAAAACAGGCTAAGTTATCTAAAACCTCAAAAGGCAACAAATTCAGAGGGAGATCCAATTGTAATTGACGGAGCTAAAGGCAGTATTACATCAGTTATAGAGCCTCCAATTACAAGTAAATATAAGCAGCTACGTCATAAGCTATCAGTAAAGCTTGGAATATCTTCCAATCCAGAAGACTTTACAACCAAAGGGATTACAATAAACCACTCATACCTTAATAATTTGGGCTACTTTACGGATCACGGAGCCGATGGAATAGATCTAGATAGTGATATACTCGCTGAAAGAAATAAAAAATCAGAACAGCAGACACTAGATGTCATAAACTATTATCTATACAGTGCTGGTGATTTTGCTGGTGTATCAGAGTTAAACCCGATAGATGAATTACTTTCATACACTGTTAGAGAAACAGTTTTCCCGAAAGAACAAAACACTTACCTTTCTAAAGTTAGAGGTCGCGAGAATTTTGAAAATTTATTCTGGAAAGGTGACGCTTCAAAAGATGACTCTCAAGAGTTGAGAGAAGAAGAAAACGCAGTTAATTCTATTGGGTTCACCATTCCAAAGCAAAGTATTTTTGCACTTGATGCGAGACTAAACGTAAAGAGCGCCGCAGCAAATCTTGAGGGTACGGATGGCGCAGGTGAGCTTCAAAATAACTGTACAGTATTTATGAACTCTGCCGGTGATCACTTTGTTAGCCCTCTTTACACGCTGCCGGTTAGTTCTTCAACGATTGGCATCGTCAACGATACCGCTTGGGATGCCGGCTTACAATCAGGACTAAATCCTTCTTACACAACATATGCTGAATATGCTAATGAGATTCGAACACTAGGAAAAGATTATTCTATTATACCAGAGTTTAGAATATCAGAGTATATGACAGATTACATCAACACTGGTTTCGATATTAACGCACGAAATCCACAGATTAACCCAACAAAGCCATTCTTAGATTTAACCGGGTCATCTGTTTTAGATGCCACCAATCCAGAATTTTACAAAGTTTATAACACTACTGATTTATTAAAGTTCTTTGAAATCACAGAGGACGCAACAGATGATACAGTGATAGATAGAGTTACTATGCGTTGTAAATCGTTGATAAAGTTCTTGCCCTATGACGGTTTTTACCCTGCTCAAAGAACAACGCAGTTGGCAAACTTATTTAGCGCTTCATATCTAGGACCATTTGAGGGGAATAACTTAACGAGCGGTTCAGCACGCGCTGGACTTACACCTTTCTACGCACCAGGCATAATGTATAATTCTATTAAAGCAGGCTTGGCGGTTGACTTTCCAATGCCCAGTAATTCTGTTAATGACACAAGAAGAAGCGTTGCTTATGTGACATCATCTACAGGCACTAATCCTTTCTATGAAAGAACACAGCCGTTTACAAGAATACCATTTGAAGCAATTATAGATCCTGATGGGAATATAGGTGGCAACGTTGGAAGTTTAACATGGTATGATTTACATATAAATGATGCTAGAATTGCTAACCAAGCCTCTGGTTTTGGTACTTCATATGCTGGAGAGAAGTTTGAAGGATTACAAAGTACCTCACAATACACGTTTAAAGTTTCAGATAATCAAAGCACACTACTTTATACCTTAGCGGCAAATAATTTCTTCGCAGAATCGATTAACTTTTTCTTACCACAAGGAAGGATGACAAGACTGACCTCGTTGCCATCAAATCATCCTGATTTTGCAAGCAATACTAAAAAATTAATTCAGCCAGGAGGAGAATCGTTTAAAGAGTATACAATGCAGGTAAGAATTTCAAATAGTCCTAACTTTAAAAATGAAAACACTACATTCTTTAACTATGAACAAGGATCAGCATATGGCGTACCGGTAGGAACAGCAGTCGACTTCTCAGCTTTCGCTCCTGTATATAAACATGCTACCCTAGACAGCAAGACGGGCGCAGGAATATTAACTTTAACCTATAGACCGCTCGATCCAGACGATTTTACTTATTTCGATTTAGATGAAATAATGAATAATTTAACCGCTAGCTTTCAAGGAGCCCAAGGCTCTGCGTTTGACCAAGCCGCCACAAAATACGCACAGCATTTTACTTCTTCTTTTAACATTGGAAAGGCAAGAATATTAGAGACAGATTTTGATGCGATTACCGGTCAACCAAAAACGGTTAAAAAAGATATTAATGAAATTGATGTTATGATTATTGAGCCAAAATGGGAATGCCCCATGTTGAATTTTAAAAACGTAACACAATCAACAATAGCCAGCACTGGTGACACTGGAAGAGTTGGCATGTGGCACCAATATGGAGAAATTGACGAGGCAAATGGTGCGTTTCTTTCTATAGCCGACCCATCTAGTGTTAACGATACAAGCCTCACTGGTTCACTCGCTGACCTTCTTGGGTTCGACAAAACAAACGGTAAAGTACCACAACGCATAGGAAAAGTGGGATCAAGTAAAGAAATTAGCGAAGCTGTGGTCGCTATTCCATTTAGAGTTGTAGGCGGTAATAAAGTTACATTTAAAATATCCAGAGATGCTGTTAATCAGGCAGAATTAATACTACAAGGAAACCAGCCAGGAGACGGGACGCTACCAGAAAATCCATTAGCAGATCAAAGTATTGTGGATATGGTAGACAAAATGCAGAGATATGTTATTCCACCACACATGGACTTTATAACTTACAAAAACAATGTTCCTGGTAAACTTGGTATTGAACAAATTCCTGGTGGTCCATTTGCCATGTATATTTTTGAATTTACACGCACTCTAACACAAGAAGACTTGGCTAACATTTGGCAAAACCTACCCCCAGTGTCAATTGGAGCATCACCATTTTACCATGACAGCGATGAAGTTACAATATCACACGAAGTATTTAACTCTCTTAAGTTGAATTTGATCAATGGCAAAAAGATATTAGGGAACGAAGAACAAATATCTAAATCACGAGAGTATACTAGTGATATACAATGGATGGTATTCAAGGCTAAGAAACGAGCAGCGACTAATTACTTTGAGAGAACAACCAATATTAATGATGGCGGTCAGTTTGATTTTAAATTTGCAAATCAACAGCAGTTTCCAAATATCACATATAACTGGCCATATGATTTCTTTAGTATGGTAGAGCTAGTAAAATTAGATGCGGAAATTACAATGACCCCGCAAGATGGTTCTGTTAAAGTTCCGACGCAAGAAATACAAGAAAAGTTTGGCGCACCGTCTAAGTCTGATGCCGACCAGAATGAATATGCTCCACTACCAGAGACACCAGCATCGGCATTACCTGGAGTCGGCGCAGGCGGCACTACAGATTTCATAGATCCTTCTGGTCCAGGCGGTTTTGGTAGTAGTACTGGAGCAGGTGTAAGCACACCAGATGGAGGTCCATCGACAACAGTGGACAGCGCTACAGCAGTAGGGCAGTCATTAGCGCAGCTTGGCAACCTTGGCGGTTCCGATCCCTTTGGGCAATAGGAGTTATTAATTGAGTTATTTAGATCCAAAAGAACAAGTAATAAATTTAGAACTCACATCTTACGGTAAATATTTGCTTGCCGTAGGTAAGTTAAAGCCTGTTTATTATGCCTTTTTTGATGACGACATTATTTATGATAATGCTTTCGCAGGAGTAACAACTGAAACTCAAAGTGAAATCGAACCTAGAATTCAAGAGAACACTCCTAGAATGACAGCACAACCTGTTTATTCTGGTAGAGATATTGCAATCTTTAATAAGAATCCAAACATTGTTAATGACCTTATTATAGGCGCTGAATTCTTAACAGAAAATAGTATATTCGAGGCGCCAGTAGAAAGAGGGGATTTAATTTTACAAGATGGACCAGAACAAACAGAGGTACTACAACAGCCTTTGGCTGTTTATGATCCGTCAGCCGGATACGCTCCAGCATGGAATGCCGCTTTTTTAAAGGCACCACTATCAGCTTCAGTAAATTATACTAGTATTAGCAGTTCTAAGGGAGAAAAGTTTTTAAACATCCCGCAACTAGATAGTAACATTGAATATGAGATTGTAAGAAACAACAACAAATATAATAAAATATATCCAGAACAGGTTAATCAAGCTACTGATCCTTTTTTCTTGGATGGTCTAGATTTTAATAATGGTGATACTATAAAAACATTTAAAGACGCTTTAATCATTAGACTAGAAGAGTCCAATATATTTTATGGTAAGGAAAACTTTGAAGTTGAGATGTTTGAAGTAACCGATGTGGAAACTATTGGCAAAAATGGTCAAGCTTCGATAGAGGAAGTATTATCACCAATAGATTTTTACAAAAGTAAAGAGGATTTGTTTAGTGACAACTTGGACGAAAAAATAGACACCCAAACTGTTGATTATTTATTTGATTTCTTGGTCGACTCTGAAATAGACGAATCGATTATATGTCCGATTATCTCTAGCGATAAAACAGAACAAATATACAATACTAAAATATTTAACTGTGAGGATCTAAATAACTCTGTAGAGATAGAAAATGTCTATGCAGATGAAGATGACACAAGGGACGTTTGCGACTAATGATATCATTAAACAGCTTATCACAGGAATTATTGCCAAAAACTTATGTTAAAAAGATAACATTAGATTCAAATTATAAACAGAAGGTTGTGAAGTCTAAAAGCAACAATCCTGGTTACTATGATAATTCGTCTCAAACCGTTTTAACCCCTGGCGACTCATCAACAAGTAGGTTAGTTTTATCAGCAAAAATATTAAAAAATTATAATATTCAATCAGAGTTGGCACTATTACTAGACTCAGAATTATCACAATTTGTAAAAACGTATGTCCATCAGATAACAGATAAAGAGTTTTATAATAGCTTGGTAAGCACTGCTACAAAAGTAGAGCTAACAACCGACAACACAGGCTTAAACCCGCATATACAAACAAAGATTTTAAATCTTATTGGGGATGGAAACTTTAAAAGTAGTGGAAATGTTATAGAATTACCAGAGGAAACTCTAGATGATGGCACAATATTATCAGAATTAATATCAGAAGTAGAGTTTGATTTCTCAGCAGGCACGGAGTTTTTAGCTTACATAATTGTGACCGCTATACAGCACGAAAGTATTAATGATGTCTTTATAGCAGATCCATCTAGAGAAATAGTAATTCTAGATAAGTCTTTACAAAATGAAGGTTTAGTATTTACTTTAGCACAGTATCCACCAGATAAAGTTAATCAATTTACAGGAAAGTTTGGTAAAGCTGGTGATGTGTGGGCTGGTCCAGTTCATTATCACGAAGAATCAAAGTCTTTTATGGTCGGGGCAGAACATACTCCTAATGAACCACACCCTTCTTTAGATTATAAAATTGTTGCGATGACGAAATACATCGACAATCGCGTCAAAGACAAAGTTAAAAGAAATATTGTAAACATAACAAAATCTTTTGAAACGTTAAATTCTTTAACGGCTAGGTTTCAAGCTAGCAAAAACATTTTAGATTTTTCCGAAACAAAAAATAAAACCTATATTAGTGATATCTATTTATCGCAAGACAAACAAGCCAACATACAAGGCGCATTTGTTGTAGATAAATTAGAAATTATAAAAAACTTAACCGCTTATCCTTTTCTTTTTGATAATGCAAAACAGTCACTTACACAATCTGGATATAAATCGTTCTTAAATAATATGATGCAGCTAACGACGCTAGAAAAGCTTTTAATTTATGAAAAAGATGAACTGCTTGGTCAGATAACTCAAAACGAAACTTTTATAAGCTTTGATGTAAAAGGTAAAAATCAAAATCAAGCTGGCTACATGTCTAACAAAGAGAAGATAGTAATAAATAAAAACAACTTTGATTTACCAGAAACAGAAAGCACGACTGGACTAGAATATTTTTCATTTAAACATTTTACTCCAGCGCTTGTTGGAAGTGAGAATAAGTATAGAATAGAAGTTGAATATAAAGATCCAACAATTAATTATGTTAGAGAATTAGTACTTGGTCTCACTCCAGCCATTGAATCAGTCAGTAGATTGGTCAGTTTTGCCTCTAACGATAAAAAAAGCGGATTTGATATCACAACCGAGAAGTTAAAAAGTTTAACTATCCAAAAAATTGTAAATAATCAATCACCCTACGATCAAGTTCCCGTTACGGAACTAGCAGATAGCTACACAGTCATAAAGGATGTTTACGATTATTTTGCATCTCCAGACTTTAGTGTGTTTACTTTCTTTTATTCTCCAGATGTATCTGTCATTGATTTTGTTAATTACTTTTTAAAGTTATCAAACCTATACACTGCGACATTAACTGATTTACTTTTGTTGGAGGATTTCTTGACCGATTTAAAGTCCAAGTTGTTACAAACTCTTAGCAGCTTTGGATCTAAACCGGCAAAATCTACAAATCCACAATTTTACGGTCAATTAAAACAGCAAGGCAACATAGAAGCTTCTTTAGGCACTAAAATTATACAAGTTAGTAGTAAAGATAATAACAAATTTATTGCTACTGATCATGGCTATGATTTTCTCGGATATCTAGATAAAAACTTTCAAGACAGCACTCTTACACTAGAGGGGGTCTCGGGAAGAAGAACCTTTAATTTTACAGAGGTTCTTGTTGATGATTATAAAAACTCTTGTTTATTTTTATTTTCAAAAATAATTCCAAAGTCTGCTACTGATGGAAATACCACATCAGAATCTTTGAAAGAGGCGTTTACGTCGAAAGGACTATCTACGGCTATACCAGAAACATCAGTTTATTCATACTTAAATTTACCAATAAAGTTTATCAAGTCTTGTGTTATGCTTCCCACAACTGTTTTGGATTATTCATTTTTCAATAATTCAACACCAGTTGAAACAATTGCTCAACGTGTTTTTACAAATATTTTAAAATTTAAGAGTGACGTTAATATCGAAAACTCAATCAACCCAGAACAGGTCGGATCGGCTCAAAAAAAGCAAAACCTATCTCTGCAGAAGGATAACTTGTCTTTTCTTAAGAAATCTGGTTTTGATATTGTCAATCTCACAAAGATCAATCTATCAGATAGTAACGGTCTAGTAGAAGAAGATACCAACCAAGAGAGCAGTTCTGAAAATGAGGGCATCCAGAGTTTAATATCACCCGGCATACAAAATTTGATAGGAAATACTTTTTTACCAAAGCCAGATTTACAGATTTTCACTGCAGCCGACAATTTTTTAATATCATCTTTTGTAAATAGAAAGTTGTTTTCTGAAGCAGGATCTTTCAAATTGAACATGTCTAAAGAAGATTTTCTACCCTACCCATCAGGAATTTTTGGCAATTTAACTTTCTTTTTTGTTCACTCTATCGGCGGTCTACCAACTCTGCCACCATTACAGGTTTTAAGCTTGGCAACTACCACTGATAACATAGGACCATTTAGAGATTACTCCGCTACTGATCAAAACTATATTAGAAATGGCGTGATCAACCCTCTATTGCTTTCATTTTTCTGGTTTAAGCATCAAAACATAGTTAGAGTAGAGTATCTAAGTGGTTTTGAAGAGTCAAACGAAACCGTATACTTAAAAGATAAGTCCAATCCTTATGAACAGGGACCGCAGAAAACAATAACTAGAAGAAATGTAAACAAGCCAGTGTGGAAGGTTGTAAACAAAGAACTCTTAGATAGCTTGTCAGACCCAACTTCTTCTGTTAAAAAAACACTTTGTAGGTTGGTAAGATATAACTATTCATATTACATAAATAAGAAATTAGTGAACGAAGCAAATCTTCCTTTGGTTAATAATTACTTTATATTGAGCCAACAGTCTACAGACACAGGAGACAATGTGATAACCCCAGGACAAGCCATAGGTCAAACACAATTAAATACCGGACCAGTGCAAGTAATCGCTCAAGATCCATCTAATTTACAAGCTCCAGGTGGTCCGTTACCTGGATTGCTACCAGGAGGCGGGACATAATGGAAGATTTTGTAAACACTTCTTTTAATATGATATTACAAGACTTAAAAAACGTAACCTCTAATACCTTTTCTGGTGTTCAGGTGACAGATCAAAACCAACAAAACCAGCCTCTTCCAAGTGAACTTCAGGATCCTCAAAGTGCCGAATCTCTAAGTGTAAATGAGATTACTCCACTCGTGCCACAAAACCTTACGGGAGGTGGTAGTAGTGTTTACTAGTGCCAACTACACAAACTATATTTATCTTTTTGATAATCCAAACAGTATTCGAGCCACCGCCGCAGCAAGTCTAGATGATGTAGATGCTGTATTGGGTGAGGATTTCAAAAATGTCACAGCGGTATCGGCACTAATAGAATTAGTAGCGCCAAATCAAGTAAAATATCAAGTTTTTGGACCAGATTCTTTTGACTTTCCATCTTCTCTACAATCAATTGAAAGAACTGAGACAGAAAATGGGTTTGTAGAGAACTCTTCTGCAAATATAAATAAACTAGACATTGATTTAAAAGTATCTAGTAACGATCCTGGTGACGATCCAAGACAAAGAAACATATTTGTTTTTGATAATAAAACGATAGAATATAGAAATATAAAAGTTACTGGTGAATACAGATTAAATATTCCCGACAACACGACATATAGCCTAAATGTGTTTTTTAAAAAAATTATGCCGACAAGCGTAGATGCGCAAAAGAAGTTTGATTTAGATTATGACTTAAAAAAAACAAATAGCAAGTTTGTATACACAAGTAAAGATTATGTTACTGCTGATTTTAATCAAGTTCTGCCTTTATTTAACACTGCTATTGGATTAGCTAACGATGAAACGTTTGAAGCTACAGTAAATTCTAAAATATTTCAACCTTACTTTGATAATTTACAAACCTTAGATGGTCAAGGTGTGCAATTTAATGCTGCAACAAAATATGGCGTGCCTTATGATTTTAAGACGGATCTTAAAGAGAATATAAATAATAAATCTTTAGGTGTTAAGACAGCCGTGCAGCCAACTTATGATAAAATTTATAACTACTATGATCCGCAGTATGAACCGGTATCGATAGGAATTATAGAAAACTTTATTGTAGATGAAAAATCTTTACCAAGTATATATGACTTTTTATTTTTAGAGACTCAAAAAGAGTCAATAAGAACTTTTTTAGGCTTACCAAGCTTTGATATTGAGGACATTACGTTATCTAATTTAAATGATTATCTAGATAACTACTCTCAGTTGTATGAGAAGTATTTGATAGAAGACTCCCCAATAGAGACAATTCAAAGTGTAAAAGAAAAATATTTTGTCACTGACGATGGCTTAATCGGTGCCAAAACTATATCCCCAACTGATGATACACTGGGACAGCTTGCTCCTAAAAATGAGGCTGCTAATGTAAATGATGTATCAAAACAAAACTTTATGCTTCTTTTGGAAAATGATAAACAAAATTTTCCTTTGCAACTTATAAACGATAAAAGCCAAACTGTTCCTAGATGGATACAACAAATGAAAACTGGCATATATTTTTCTGAAAAATCAATTGACATCTTTAATCAGGCTCTAGATAAAAATAATATTTTTCCTTATCTAGTCAAGATCAATATACCAAATGAAACTAAAGGACCAATTGCCAAATTATTTTCAAAAAATAACCTATTGGATGGAGTTAACACATACGCAGCATCCGTCACCATTCCAAACATAACCTCAGAGAACAACGTAACAGAGGATAGTCAAAAAACATTTGCTAAGTTTTATGGCGCTTTAATAAATGGTGTAGATACTACAAATTATAATATCTATTCAGGAGTTAATCTTCCAACCTTCAAGCTCTATTTTAGAGACCAGTTTCTTCCACAGGCTAATATTAATCCTGATTTGATGCCCATAACACCATCATATGATTCCGATGTGTTTCTTGACACAATGGCTTTTAAATTTTCAAACACTTCAAAGAATCTATTTGTGTATAAAGACGCTGATGACAATATGAACATAGAAGGCGAACTGGCAGATCTAATACAAAAGTTGAAAATAGAAGTCTACAACAAGCAACTAGAAGAATTATTACTTGAAGAAAAGCTTTTAAGATCACCATACGATATAAATACTGGTAAGCTAGCTCATCAAGAAACTTTAATGTATGAAATAGCCAAGTATAAGATTGACTCTGACGGCGTTGAGCGGTATCTACAAAGCATATTTTTGCCAATAACCGAAAAAGAAAATACTTCTTATTACGATACACAAATAATACCATATAAAAATTATTTTTATAAAATCTTTGCTCACAAGGTTGTTGTTGGGACAGAGTATAAAATGATAAAAGACACCCCTGAAGAAAACAAAGCTGTTACTTTACTTAACTTTGTGCCACCTTATGTTGCATCTGATGAGTCTAAAAAACATTTTAGATTAAGATATCAAGTAGCACCTTACATGCAATTTGTAAGGGTGCCATATTACAACACGAAAGAGGTCAATATTGAGACTGACGAGTTAAATTACACTCGTGTGGAGGATTCGCCACCGTTACCACCACAGGTTAATGCGATACCTTACAGAAATGTTAACGATAAAATATTGTTTTTGTTTGGGCTGTCAACAGGTGAATTGCAACAAATACCAAAACCTATATTTGCAAACGATGAAGAGGTTTTTAAATTAGCCTCTATAACGCAAGATGTAGAGTATGGTAAAAAAATAACCTTTAAGTCTGATGACTCTATCGGTAGTTATGAGGTATACAGGGTTTTAAACGCCCCTGCTTCATACTCGGATTTCCAAACAGATGCCAGTCTTACATCTTATATTTTAGAGCAAGGAAATACCAGCCTACAAGATACAATTATTCCAAATGTAGATTACTATTATACTTTTAGATTTAGAGACATTCATGATAAACTTTCTAATCCTTCTTCAATATATAAAATTAAAATTGTGCAAAACATAGGAGTGGCGCCGTATACAAAAATAGAGGTGTATGATATAGAAGATACGATTAAAAAACAAAATAATGAAAAATTTTCTTCATTTAAGAATTTTGAAAAGTATTTACTAATACAACCAAGCCAATTACAAAACACAGTGCGTTACGACAATCTTGAGATAAATCAAGAAACCGGCACTGGCACCGGCAATTTTATTTCTACAAAGGTTGAACTAGGCGATCCAAGTGGAAATACAGTTTTTGGTAAAAAATATAAATTAAGAATTACATCAAAGCAAACAGGCAAGAAAATAGATATTAATTTTACAGTCAAAACACCAAAAAACATCATAAATGATCTATAATACTATTTAGTTAAAGAGGAGAACACGTATGGCTTTCTTAGACAATTCAGGTGATATAATTTTAGACGCGGTTTTAACCGATACTGGTCGTCTACGTTTGGCGAGAGGTGACGGTTCATTTAAGATTACAAAATTTGCATTTGGTGATGATGAGATTGATTATTCCTCTTATAATGGAAACCACCCATCAGGGTCAGCATATTATGATTTGGAGATATTACAAACACCGGTGTTTGAGGCGTTTACAAACAATACCTCGAATATGAAATCTAAATTGATAAGTTTAACAAACAATAATTTACTTTATTTGCCTGTGCTAAAAATAAATCAACTAGCAGCAGATGGAAAACCTACAGCTACTTCAACTTCGTTTATGCATTCTGGTACATATGTTCTGGTTGTTGATAGTGACACTGCCAATGCATCAGCAGTATCGCTTGGAAATAATGGATTTTTGCAGGGATATAACACTCCACTCACTGCACACCATATTCGAATCGATCAAGGCTTAGATACAAATCAAGTTTCTCCTACGTTGACACTAGATCCAGAACTAAAAGAGACTCAATATTTAATTGAAATAGATTCTAGATTCGCAAAAGTATATGACACTATGGGTAACGGCGCAGTTGCAAACCCATCATTTATTGATGATGATCAAATAGCATCATATTATATAACTCAAAACACTGGTCAGTACATTAAATCGATGAACAATTTGGATAATACAGACGCTGCTGCAGATCAGGAGAGAGATGACAATATTCAAGGTCCACGCGGCAACAGACTCAAAATAGGTCTTCAAGCAGCAACCGATGTTGTTTCATCTGATTTCTTATTTAACACTCTAGGTTCTAGTGTTGCCTCTGGCGGCAGCACATTCTTATTTATTGATACAACAGTTAGAATAACAGGGGTTACAACGGGTTACAGGGTGGATGTACCGCTTAGAATTCTCAAGATACAGGATTAAAAGGAAAAATAAATGGCTACTACATTTAAAACTTTAGTTAATAGCGATATCGCAAACACAAGAACACTTCTTCACGAGGCAATTCCAATTACTGGTACCATTGTTTCTGGTACATATAAAGAGGCTGGTAGTGAAACTAATATTAAAACTTTCGCCCACGGAATGTTTGAAGCTGTGTTTGACTACCCCTATCTAAGCTCCTCTGCAAATCACATTTTTGATATATCTGCGGGCTACTCAGCGAAAAGTCCACTTTCTGCAGCGTCAAATACACAAAATGCTAAGAAGATCAATATCTACAACCAACATGCTCAAGTGCTTTATGGGTATGATGCCACTGGGTCAATTCAAGAGTTTGATTTGGATGGTAATATCGCAGCAGGTGGAGAAAAAATGCGAGAGTGCTTCTTTGTAAACTTTAGTCGATTGCTTACAAAAGACGAAATTAAGAAAAACTCTTTTAGATTAAAGTTGTATGCCACTTCAAGTGATTCAAGAAATTCTAACGTCCGCGATCAATTAAACACAATTGGTGATTATGGCGCAGCTACAGACTACAAAGTCAACTCACCAGCGGGAGAATATGGTTTACTTAAGCTTAATGCAACATCGGAAACTGTTGTTGGACACGTTTATTACCAAGCAGGAATTGCTGTTATAACCGCATCTTACTTTACCGGCGCTTTTGGTGATCCAACTGTTGCTGATGGTCGCGCTCCGACTGGAGCAGAGTTGGCTGGAACTCAAAGACCTGTAGACAACAGATTAACTGGTTCCACTATAAACTCAGTAGCTAATGGCTTCCGTTACGCTTATGATAATCTTGACTTCAACAACACAACAGAGCTTAACTCAACTATTTATTTCTGTCGTGCCAACACGCAAGATTATAACTACAGTGCCAATCCGACTTACTTAACTGCTAGCAAGATTAGAGTAAAAAATGATAATCCAAAAGCCGAACCAGTTTCGTATATTACAACTGTAGGTCTTTATTCTGCTGACAATGAGCTTCTAGCTGTTGCCAAATTGTCAGAGCCTCTTAAGAAGACTCCTTCAAACGAAATAACGTTGAGGGTTAGATTAGACTACTAAAATGTCTTATTATAAGTTTGGTCCAAAAGATGTATTGAAGAATAGGATCAAAACCTATCCAGACAATGTATTTTTTGTTAATAATGCGGAAATCTATTATAACAATAAAAATAAAATAATTGGTGCAAATACCAATAATGTTACTAATGTACCAGTTGGGCATGTTAGTCTATACGAATTAAACGTAGATAGAAATCTCGCAGACCACACATATGACCCAGACACTGATGCCGGAGTAAAAGCAAGGATCTTTCCTTTTATAACAAAAGACTCTTCTTTGAACTCTTTTGCCACAATTAGTGATAATGCCTTTAATCAATTCCTATATGGTGATATAATAACAGGTAGTTATCCACTTTCTTCTTCAATTGTGAGAGAAACGTTTGAGTCGGCAACGAATCCGACAGGTTCTCACTTGTTGGCTTTAAAAAATACTTTAAACTATTACAAGCCAGTAAGTAATCATTATGCGTTTTCTTCATCATTGGGAGACAAGGAATCACAAAATGTTACCTTGATAAGTATACCTAGTATTTTCTATAGTTCAGAGATTCGTAGAAATTCTGTTAAATTAGATTTTTACATATCAGGAACTTTGGTTTCACGTTGTGAGGATATTTATCGTAATGGTGAACTAATACAAACTAGTGGCACTGCTTTTGCTCAAGCAAATGGTGCTGATAAAGTTGCCGGTGTGGTTCTATACAATGAAGGTTTTATCTTATTGACAGGTAGTTGGAATCTAACTGAAGATAACTTTGATTTTGGCATTGGCACGAGACGAGGTAGCTGGAGAGATTTTTGTGCTGGTGCAAATGACGGTCTTGCTCCAGCGGACATAACACCTTCTGCGAGTTTTGCATTAAACTTTCAAGGCACAAATTACATAAATACAATAACTATGAATTGCGATGCCCCACTGGGAGATCTAAATTTCTCTCCAAATCCAACATATGTAAAGTATAACGATGATAAATCTCCAAGTTCTGGCGCAGGCGGCTATTTTCAAAATAATACAGTTGGGGTAAAAAACACCATAAGCTCCTCTTTTCATGACTACAATGAAGAATTTAAACCGCAAACATTTATTAGTAAAGTGGGCATTTACGACGAAAACAAAAATCTTATTGCTATAGCAAACCTATCGAAACCAGTTAAAAAGAAAGAAGATATAGACTACACGTTTAGATTAAAACTAGACATTTAAAGGAAATAACTACAATGATTTTAGGATTAGATATAAGCACCAGTATAACTGGGTTTTGTATCTTAGACGGGGAAGGTGAAATAATCCGCTCTGGCGTTTGGGACACAAGAAATAAAAATAAGTTTGAAACATTTTTTGATAAAATTCAACACGTTAAAGACGGACTACAAGAACTAAAAGCACAATACCCCATCCAGAAGGTATTTATAGAGAAACCTTTTATGTTTTTTGGTTCTGGAGGCTCTACAGCAAAAACTATGGCAGCATTGCAAAAGTTTAATGGCACAGTGTCGTGGATATGTTATGAGACGTTCAAGCATCAACCAACCTACTTTACTGCCCAGCAAGCACGAAAACTTAACGAAATAAAGGTTCAAAAGGGTAAAGATACAAAAAAACAAATCCTACAATGGGTGCTTGACAACTACCCTGACTTTAGTGTAGAATATACACACAAAGGTAATCCTAGACCAAAATACTTTGATATTGCTGATGCAATAGTAGTAGCAAAGGCAGGGCTAAAATGAACTGGACTACCGGTGCAGGTAAATCCATTAACTTTTTCGATATCACACAAAAAATAAAAACTCATAATAAAAACAAAGGACAGGTTATTGTAGGAACAGATTCTCATGTAAAAACGGGAAAATGCACATTTACAACCACTATCGTCCTTGTTGGTGCCCAAAATCAAAAAGGAGGTCTTTACTTTTATAAAATAGAAAAGTATAATGACCCTGATAGATTTTACAACCGCATTCTTAAGGAAGCTGAGAAGTCAATAAATATGGCAATGAAGATAACAGAATTATGCCCAACAACAAATGTAGAAATACATATTGACATTTCACCAGAAGAATGTA
>CERA01003343.1_pt1 | contig 15418 bp, 16 predicted proteins | sample 530881 | NCBI WGS metagenome assembly CERA01 (sample SAMEA2621061, study PRJEB7988) | marine metagenome | biome: marine biome (ENVO:00000447); feature: deep chlorophyll maximum layer (ENVO:xxxxxxxx); material: "saline water (ENVO:00002010), including plankton (ENVO:xxxxxxxx)" | depth 50 m
TAAGTTTGTTGATGGCACTGAGACTGTTATCAATCTATATAGAACCAACAATGCTAGAGGAGATAGAAGAATATCTATCAAGGGCATCAAGGCTCAAGCTGATGTTGGTAATGTTGTATCTATTAGAAAGAAAGGCAAAGGAATACTCATTGAAATACACTAACAATCAAAACATTCCTGATGAAATAATTAGGGCAGTACATAACGATAGCTACTCTAAAGGTGCTTCTACTATGTCAGTCACTGGTTTACTTGCTCCTCCTCGCATTAGATTACTTAAAGAGGAACATGACTCTGAGATCAGTGTGGATGTCTCTAACGAGATTTGGAAGCTATTAGGTCAAAGTGTTCACACTATCCTTGAGAGAGCCAATGAGGGCAACGAGGACACCATTACAGAGGAAAGGATGTTTGCCAAGGTCAATGGTTGGACTATCAGTGGTCAGACAGATTCAATCTCATTAGGCACTAACACTTTAAAAGATTACAAAGTCACCTCTGTTTGGTCTGTAATCTCTGCAATGAAAGATGGGAAGATAGAGTGGGAGCAACAGCTTAATTGCTACGATTGGTTGCTTCGACAGAACTATCCTGAAATTTCTATTGACCAGTTAAATATTATTACGATCAATCGAGACTGGAGCAAAAACCAAATGCTGAGAAGTGGAGATGACTATCCAAAATCACCAGTCAGCGTCATTCCTATTACCAAATGGAGTGAAGAAGAACAAGAAGAGTTTATTAAACAACGAGTTTCAATCCATCAAGATGCAGAAGCTGATTATTTAATCAGTAAGACATTGCCTTTGTGCAGTGATGCTGAGGTGTGGAGAAGAAAGGATACTTATCGAGTTATGAAAAAGGGTAGGAAATCTGCTCTGCGTGTTTTAGATACGCAAGAATTAGCTGATGAGTTTGTAGGTGGTCACGATGACAAGAAGATTCTAAACATAGAATTTCTCAAGGGAGAAGCTATTCGATGTAAAGACTATTGTGATGTGGCTGAATTTTGTGATCAATATAAAAGGGAGAGCAATGGATAATAAAGTATTAGGAATACTAGAACAGTGTGAGCAGTTGCATGAGTTTCAGAAGAAGCAGATAGCTACTATTCTGATGGCATCGACTCTCGAATCATTAAGTTTATCGCAAGTTATAAAGGTGCTTGTCGATGATATGGCTAACAAACTAGATACTGAGGAGGTATAAAATGGCTGAGAAAAAACTAACCTATGGCGAAGTGTGGGAAACACTATCCAAAGTGGATGTGTCAAAACACACTGAGGAGAAAATGAAACTAACTTATTTAAGTTGGTCAAGGATGTGGATGCTTCTATGTGAGCATTATCCACAAGCACAATATGAGTTTGTCGATTTCGATGGAGTGCCTTACAAGACTCTTCCTGATGGCACTGCTGAGGTTGTGACTAGAATTATGATTGATGACTTGGTAAGAGAAATGAGATTACCAGTAATGGACTATAAGAATAATCCAGTGGTCAATCCTCATGCTAGGCAAGTATCAGATAATGCGATGCGATGCTTGGTTAAATGTGTAGCGATGTTTGGATTAGGCATATCAGTCTTTACTGGTATGGCTGATGAAACTTTGCCTGATGAAACTAAAGATGAACAGCCTAAAGGCAAGAAAGCACCATCCAAGAAAGCTGAACCTGTAAAGGAAGAAGTTGTTGAGGAAGATGCTATGGGGTCTAAAGGTTGGGCAGATGCTTTTGTTCAAGGTTTCAGAGATACTTTGGCTCTTTACAGCACTAGAGAACAAGTTGTCGATGCATACAAAAGCAACAGCGAAGCAGTAGGAACTCTTAAAGATAAGTTTCCTAAGCATAAAGAAGCCTTAGATGTGGCTATTCAAGAATTTATAAGTAAATTACCAAAGGAGGTAAACGATGACTGAGGAAAGGATGCAGAGTGATGGAGCAATCTTCACTAATAACTATAAGGACAACGAGAAACAGCCTGATTGGACAGGCAAGGTTGTCTTGGATAAGAACTTACTCAAGGCTTTGGTTGAGAAAGTAAAGAGTGGGCAAGAAGCAGAGATGCGTGTTGCTCTTTGGGATAGACAGTCTAAGAATGGCAACGATTACAAGTATGCTCGACTAGACATTCCACAGCCACAGAAGAAACCTGATGACTTTGTGGCAGACTCAAGACCAGTAGAGCCTGTAAACAAACCTGAGATTAGTGATGACGATATCCCTTTCTGAGGTAAAAACCTTGCATGGCAAAGAGTTGATACAGGAGATAGAAAATTCTATTGACCAGTATATATTTTTTGAGCTAATGAAGAACTACTCGGAATTGATCGAGCAGTTGAAACCAATCGTAGAGGGAAGTGGGTCTACCCCACATTCTCTCTTGATGGATTACCTGTTTTTCAAGATAGAAGAACAGAGAGATGAATACCATAAAAACAAATTGGGGGTGTGATATGGAAGAAGAATTTAAGTATGACGATAACGAAACTTACGAAGCTAATTTCAGTACATGGTTTAGCATGAATACTCAAGAGAGAAGATTGCATAAAGAAGAACCATACTCTGAACAGATTGCCAAACGAGTATTCAACGAGATGCATGGTAGAAAAGCATTGCACAATGTTGAAGATCAGATAAGCAAATTCTTTATCAAGGAGGGTGAGAGTGGATGAGCAAGTAGAATCGTGGATGCATCAGATTAGAACTCTTGCACCATTGATAGAGAAAACTGAATACTTGGTGTTTAAGAATGAAGCTGATGTAAAACAGTTGTTAGCTACTCTCAAACTCAAGGCACTGGCTGATGGGATGAAAACTACTTCTGCTCAAGATACTTGGGCAGAAGCACAGGATGAAGTCTATAACGCTAGATTAAGAGTAGGCGAAGCCAAAGGTGGCTTGTCTGCTCTCAAAGTGCAATTGAAAGCATTAGAGGTAGGCTTTGAGGAGTGGAGGACTAAGATGGTCAATGCTAGAGAAGAACGCAAGAGGTATGGAGCATGAACGAACAATTTGAAAAAGAATTAGAAAAACTTTTAAAAAAATATTATGGAAGTAATTGGGATTTTGTTTGGGAGTTTATAGGCGATACTTTAGAAACTAAATTATGGTTAGGAGAAGAGAAAAATGAACCAAAAGGCTAGAGACTTTTATGCTTGGCTTAATGCTTGTCCTTTTAAGATATGGAAGATTGAGTACGACTCTTATGGAAAGACTACTGTAAGTTTTATATGGGATGAAGATGAAAGTCGGTAAATATAAATTAATAGAAACAAGTCGTAAGGTTCACACGATAGGCAGTACCTGTCCGATAGCTACTGTTGATACGGATAAAGTATGTGATGCTGAATTGGAAATTGCAGATTATCTTGGAACAGACATATATCATACAGGTGCGATTACTTATGATAGGCAAAGAAAGGAATTAAATGTTGCGTATAACTTACCAAGACCTGTAAATTATCAGGGCAGTAAGATTATAAATGTTTGTTTATCTTGTGTTTATATTTTGTTTTATCAAAAAGAAATAGTTTACATAGGCGAAAGTGTAAACCCCAATCAAAGAATTGGAACTCATATTAAAGATAAATTATTTGATGGCTACAGAATATTACCCACAAACAGGAGAAAGTATTGGGAAAAGATTTTGATTAGAAGATATCAACCTAAATACAATAGTAATTGTATTAACAAAGTGCTACCAATAATGGAAGATGACTTTAAAAGCAAGCGTGCATCTTTATTTAAGAAATTAGGGGTGATAGGTGATGGGAAAAAAAGCACCTTTAAACCTTTATGAGCAAGGGTAGTAAAAGACGACCTGAAAAGGGAACGCAGTATCAAGATAATTGGGAAAGGATATTTGGTAAGAAAGATGTCAATAAAAGGAAGAAACCCAAACGCTAAAGAGAAGAGACATATGGATGCAGTTTTTCAGATAGGTTGTATTGTGTGTCTTAACAAAGGCTTTCCCAATCATGCTGTAGAAATCCATCATGTTTATGGCAAAACTAAAGAGGATGCACATATGCATATATTACCTTTATGTTTTGACCATCATCGTGGTGGTAAGGATTCTGAACCTATTATCAGTAGGCATCCTTGGAAGAAGAGGTTTGAAGAAGCCTATGGAACTGAACAAGAATTATTAGATCAAGTAAATGGTATAGTGGAGAACACATGAAAGACTTTAAGACTAAATCAAAAATAGAAAAGGTGGTTGTTCATCCTTTTTTTTGTTTTGAATTTGACCATATGCCTAGCAATGAAGAAATAAAAAAAGAAATACAAGAGTCTATGGAAGATGGAAACATTGCTTATTCTGTAAAGGTGTCTTATCAACAAGAATACAAAGGCAATTTTTATGATCATGAAACCAAGAAGCTATACAAATGGAATGATCTAATGGAGTTGCGTAGTGATAAGTCTTAAATCAATCATAGTAGAAACAACAGAGGGAGACTTCCAAGTTGATACCCATGTTGTTAAAGGCAAATCATTTACTGGTGTAGAACGCAAGTTTAAAGGCGAACACATCGTAGCCATATTAAAAATAGATGAAGATCAATTTATGGTTTTTGTAGAGATAGAGTAAATTTGGGAGAAAAATAGGAAACGGCAACGGATCGCAGCAATGAAAATATTATTTACCAGTATATAGAATATGACCTTCGTGACCTTACCTCTTGAAGTTTACTACTCTGAAAAGAAGAAGTTTATCCTGAACCTAAACAATTATCGCAATGCTCATTACAGAGTTTTATCTATTGCAAAGAAAGTCTATACAGAAAACTTGGTTGAAAGGATTAAAAACTTCTCTAGGTTTGATGACCCTGTTTCCTTAGAGTATATCTACTATGCCAAAAGCAATCGAAGATTAGATGTGAGTAATCCTTGTTCTATTATAGATAAGTTTACTTGCGATGCTTTGGTCAAGGCTAAGATCATAGAGGATGATAGTTTCAAACAGATTAAAAAGGTGTCGTATGTATTTGGGGGTGTGGATAAGCATAACCCTAGATGTGAACTTACGATTAAGTGTTTTCCATTAGTAAGGAGTAAAGATGGATAAAGATGAAGTGACTTACGATGAAGTGACTGAGTGGACAAAGAGTGTTGGCAGAGAAGAGTTGGTGCAGATCATCACTGATATTGCTAACAAGTATTACTTGCCTAGAACTTTGGTAAGAGATATTAAAAATACTGAATATACAAACCCTGATATGGAGGTGGATGATGTCTTTAATGATAGAACAGCTTGAACAAAAGCTACAAGAAAGGAAAGAGGCTTGGTGGGAGTGGCATAAAAAGAACCCTCAAGTATGGAATAAGTTTGAGGAGTATACGCTAGAAGCTATTAAGACTGGCAGAAAGCATTACTCTCATTGGGCAATCATTAATCGCATTAGGTGGAACAGGGAGATAGAAACCAATGGGGGGGAGTTTAAGATCAGTAATGATTATATTGGCTTCTATGCTCGTCTGTTTCATGCTCGTCATCCTGATCACAATGACTTCTTTAAGTTAAAACAATTCAAGGAAGAGAAAATCATTGAAAAGTTAAAGAGTGTGGATGAAAACATTGATCGAATGTCAGACAAAATAGTTGATCTAAGCAACGCAGTTGAGAGGGTGAACCAGAAATCGCAGCTTCTGGCAGCCCAGAAAAATATATTATTTACTGGTAAACGATAAGTTAGTTTCGTATCAGTCCACTTAGGTATGCAGATTGATCTGTTTGTTTGACTAAAAAAGGAACAATTGCCAGTCTTAAATTTCTATCTCTATCTAGTCTTTCTATTATTTCTTGTTTTTGTTTTGCTGATAGTCTTTTGTCTATCTGAATTGCTAGTTTATCTTTTCTATATTTTTCCATAAATCTATCTATTCGCAAGACTTCATCTCTTGTGCTTATCGCACCTTTATGTGACTGCATGAAAGCTATCAGTTCATCTTTTCTGCCCTCTTTTTCTAACTTGTTGATAGTCTGAGTGACCATGTTGCTGTAAGTCCTCATCTCATAAAACTGTTCTTGTAGTCCACCACCTATCGGAGAAGCAAACAAAGATTTAGCAATAGGTAGTTGAGTTAGATATGGAGCAACATACTCTCTTCCTGTTGCTTGTCTTACACCTGTATCAGCCATGTTTAAAACATATGTTCCTATTGTTCCTGTGTAGCCTTTGAGAATGTAATCTATCTTAATAGGAGATGTATTCGTTGCCTTTCCTAAAGCTATTGCAAAGCTACTGGTATTAATAGTTGATTGAAATTGTGGCTCTAATCCAGCTTCCATGAAAGGAGGCACGATAGGATTACCTGTGAAGCTACTCTTGTTGCTCATAACTTCTTTTATAGGTTTGATGAGTTGCCATGCAAAAGGGTCTAATTTAAGCGTTGTGGTTATACCTCTTGTTATAGATTCTTCTAACTGTTTGCCAGTCGTATTACCATAATTAGGGTCGTCTAACTCAGTCATAGAATAATCTACTATTCTTTCAGGTATAGTTTTGTATATAAAGCCTACTTCAAATGGAATAGGAAATTTTAAAGGAGGTAAACCAAAAGGCATAGGAATAAGCCAGTTGTCATCTCTTACTGATTGTCGTTCCTCTTTGTATCTTTCTTCATCTCCCATCAATGCGTAGTAGAGTCCTGTTGCTAACATTAGCAATCCACCTCTAAATGCATGGGTCAATATAATACTTTTTGCTTGTTCATCAGGTGTAGTTTTTTGAACTATGTCACTAATCTTAGAAGAGTATTGTCCTGTGCCTGATCTATAAAGCACATCAAGTCCTTGAAATCTTGCGTTTAAGAAAGGAATAGCTGTAGTCACAATCCTAACAATAGGGTCAAACCCTCTTCTATCAAAGTTTATTATTTCTAATCCTTGATAAGCTGCTTCTACTTGATCGCCTGTAAGCTGTAATATGCTATCAGCTACTGCTTTTCTTGTAGCTCCATCCGATCTAGTTGTCAGTCCACCAGCAGCATCCCATAATCTAACTACTTGATTAATAGCAAAGTTGCCTTCTTCATCATATACATCTAAGCCTTGCTCTCTTTTAATTTTGTTAATTTTTTTAACTATGTCTTGTCTATCATTTGCAGCATCATAACCACCTATAACTCCAAATCTTTCTAGCTCAGATAAGTCAGCAGCAAATCCTTTAAATGTATCTACAATTGGAATAAAGTCAGCACCACTTGTTACTGAAGCTGACAGTGTATCTCGCAACATATTTTTAATTATAAATCCAGGTTCACGAGTAATAGCTTCTCGCAATATATTAGATGGCACTCCAATAGCTTGCATAAATCCACTAGCATCTTGAGTCATACCCATTGCTTGTAAACCATATGTAAAGATTGGATCAGCTACTTGATAATAAATTCTTTCTCCATTTTCAAATACAGATATAACATCACTACCCATATTTCTAGCTTCTTTTTGATCTTTAGGTAATATTGTTTTTGCTAGTCCACCTTCTTTATATACAGCCATAAGCCTAGAAAGACCTTCATTTTTCATAGCAGCACTAATAATTGACTGCATATTTCTAGCCATAACTTCTAATGGCTCTGGCTCTATAGCTTTTTTACTACCTTTAATTTCTATACCTAAAGGATTACCACTTAAAAATCCACCTGCAACTGCTGGTCCTTGAATAGTATCATCTGCCATTTTTCTATAGAAAGGATAATAGTCAGAGTTATTTCTCCATATTTCAGCAGTTCCTCTTATGTCTATTTTTTTACCTTCAGGAAGATTAAGGTTTGTATCATTAGCTAGTGTTAATAATTCTTGACGAAATTGTTCATCTGTAAAACCATTTTCTCTTGCTTCGTTTCTTAATTTTTCTAGCTGCTTCTTTTTTATTTTTTTTGTAGTGCTAGTAATATTTTCTATTAACTGGTTAATAGTAATTTCTTCAGACAAGATGCCAGTCTGAACTGCATAATCTAGTATTGCGTTATTGTATTCTTGATATTCATCATAAACTTTTTTAATAATTGGAAAATCTATTTCTATTTCTTTTGCAAGTTGCAATTGTTCAGGAGTAAGTACAACCTCTTTGCCTTCTTCATTAAGTCTAGTTCCTCTTACACCAATAGAATACATTTTATACAATCGCATTAAATCTACACCAAACTCAGTGGTATGAAGCTGACCTATAATTTGTACAAAGCCACCATGTTTAAAATCTACAACTTTAGTTCCACCAAAGCCTTGCACATTTTTAGGTACAGGATTACCTTGTTCGTCTACTAATACAGGTACTCCTCTCATCATCATTTGAGAAACAATACCTCTAGCTTTTTTAGACATTCTTAATGCCTGTATTGCACCACTAATAGCTCTTGATTGTAATTCTCTTACTTTTGCAGAGGCTTTACCTATTTTTAAAACTGTTTTTTCTTGTATGTTAAATTCATCAATAACTCTTGATCTCATTCTGCTAAGATATCCGCCAACTTCTTCTGCAGTTTCAGCTATATTTATTAATGTATCGGCAAAAGTTTCATCAGGTGTGTTGTTATCACCATTAATTGTTTCATCAATGTCTTTGTATTTATCAGGTATTTCTTTATCACTTCTAGAATAAGAAGGAGCATCTGTCATTACTACAGGTTCTATGCCTTCTTGATAATCGAAACCTGCTCTTATAGCTATAGGACTAGCAGCTTCATTCCATCGTGGCATCATTGTAGATGGTAGGCTTTCTTTATATTCTTTAAACTCTTCTGCAGTTTGTTCAAAAGTTTTTGGGTTATTAGTTTCTCTACGAAAATCATCGTATAGTTCTTTTGAATTTATTCTACTAAATGAAATTTGATCTTCTACAAGAGACTTTGGACCATCTAAAAATTGAACATAATCTGGATCATTTTCAATAAACTTAAACATAAGAGGTAACAACATAGTACCTTCATCTCCAATTTGAGCACTATCTTCATCTACTGGAGGCGGTGCATTTACAATTTTATATTTAATTGCTGGTACATATTTTGATTCTGATAATAATCTTGCATCATCTTCTGAAAAACCAAATTCATCTCTATAATAATTTTTATTATTAAGATGATTGGTTTGTTCAGTAACTTCATTTACTCTTTCTCTTCCAAATTGTTTGGTAATAAATCTTCGACCAATTGTAAATGGACCAAACATTTGTTCTTCTTTCATTTTTTGTAAAATGTTTACTCTGTCTTGAACTCCTTCAGATATTTTTTGATAAAAATCTTTTTTAAAATTTTTTAATTGTGCAAGTTCAATATCATTTAATCTACTGAATGAAGGTGTATCTTCTACAGCTTTTATTCTTGGAAAGTAACCCCATCTTGACCAACCATTATTGCCATCCCAACGAATATCACCTGCTTTTAATTCATAGGTATGTATTGTTGATGGAGTTGGATCATCAGGTCTACCAAGAATATCTGAAATTCCTTCCATTTTATTAAACAATCTTTCTTGTTGTAAATCTACAGCACCTGTTTTATCTACTTGCTCCTGCCTTCTTCTAGCTCTATCTGCATCTCTAACTTCTTCTTGAGTTATTTTAGATTCATCTACAAGAAACTGAGCATCACTAAAAAATGGAGTTATTAAATCTCCTTCTCGTAAATCTCTTTGTGGTGCAGCTTGATACATGGTAATTGTTGCATTTGGATTACCTTTAATTTCTTTTAATTTATTTAAAAAATTTACTTCTTCAATTTTTTCTTGTTCTGTTGCATTGTTTCTATTTAAGGTACTAAATTGTTGTAGCCTATCGTAATTAACATTAGCACCAAAAGTAGAATAACCTTCAGGACTAAATTCTTCACTAGGCATCGCATTAAGATCATGTGCAGGTGGACCATATTGTGCAGGTACATAATCAGCTACATGACCAGATGATTCATCTCTAGGTGCTCTACTAAATAATGGTTCTTGATCTGGTGGTAAATTTTTTCTTTCTTCTACAAGTTTTGCTCTTTCTCTTTTAAGATCATTTATCTTATTGGACTCTTTATTATAAGTAGCTGTCTTAATATATTGACTATCTTGTCGCAAAGTATTTTCTTTATCATATATTTGCCTATCAAGATTAGCGATTCTATTATCTAAATTTTCTTTTTTTTCTCTAGAAAAAGGAATGTTTGAATACTTACTTAGTTTAGATGTATCCAATTGAGCAGATGTAGGTCTTGAAATTCCATATTTTTTTTCATTAATTGTTCTTAATCTTTGTACATTTCTTGGTGCATCTCTTTCTCTTGCTCCAATCTTGCCTGACTGTATATCTCTAATAATAGTTCTAGAACTATTAAATCCAGCATCATATATAGTTTGACCTAGTGTTGTTAAAAAGTTAAGAATCTTATCTATAATAGTTTTAGATTTAGGTGAAATTAATTTACTTGGATTGTTAATAGAAATTCTAAAAAATTCTGCAACTAACTCTTCATTTAATTCTTCTTCAGATACTTTATTATCTGCACCTGTATAACTAGCTTTTAATTTATCTTGAAAATTTTTTGGCAATAATCTTTTAGCATCTCTAAGCAAGATATCAAACTCTTTTTGTTTTAATACACCTAGCTGTACTAAAGCATGAATAGATTCATGGTCTAGTTGATTAGTTAATTTTGCAGCTAATTCAGTTTCTGACATAGTGCCATCAGGATCAACAGCTTCTATAGAAAGAACAATTTTATTTAAAGGTTTATCATATAAAGCTGCTGGTTTACCTTTTGATTTATCTAAATCTACTGGTTCATAAAAATACTTATCGCCTTTTTGTTTTATGTTTAAAGAGGCTTTTAATGCATTATCAAATGCAAATCCTACATCTTTAAGATTGCGATCAGCTAATCTTTGTTTCATTAAATCTAAAAGATTAGAATATTTATCCATAGGTTCAGGTGATGGCAATGCTAATAAATCATTAGCCTCAATTACACCTTGTTTATAAGTAGCATCATTATTTACTACTTCCTCTATATCTTCTGGAGTTAATAATGTAGTTCTTCTTAACCTATTTTTAAATTCATCAGTTGTTTCATTTGAATAGCTTTCAGCTCTACGAGCTTGTTGTATTGTAAAATCATCGGTCATGGTTAATCTATTTTTAGTTTTAGATGCACGACCACTGTCTATAAGGTCTGTTTTAAATTGTTCTATTTGTTTTGGAGTTAAGTCTGAACCAGTAATATCATTTTTTACAGCTAGTTTAATATCTTTATTGGTAAATTTATTGCCTTGAAACTGGTTATAAAAACCATTCATTTGTTCTGCTGTATAAGGTCTGGGAGTATAGTTAGGGAGTTTTGTTTTGTTGTTAAACCTAGGAAGGCTTTTGATATGTGATAACAACATTTCTTTTTGACCAACACTCATGCTGTTAAAATTTGTATTACCAGTAAATGTTTCTGCTAAATATTTAAACGCAGGAGAATTATAATCTACTTCAATATTTTTAGATTCAAAAGCCTCATCAAAAGATTTTTGACTTACATCAAGTTTACCTTTATCTCTTTTTACAGGTTTTAATTCACCTGTAGCTTCTATTTTTTTAAACTTAATATTGGATTTTTCTGACATTAATTGATTAAAGTCAGCTTTGTTAAGTAGCTTTTTAGCTTCTTTAACTGTGTAAAAGTTTTTTGCACCTACTCCAGACTTATCTGCATATTGCCAAAACAATCCTAATGTGCTTTCTGGAGATACTACATTGCCTTCTATAGGATAAGCTGTTTGTATATTAGCTAATTCACTGGTTAATTTTTGTTGCATTTGACCTAGTTCTTCTATAGATAAACCTGTGGTATCTATATTTTCCATTAGTTCAATGGCTAATTTTCTTTGACCAGCTTCTTCATTTTTAGCTATTTCTTTTTCTTTTTTAAATTGTTGCTGTCTTTTATCGCTAACTCTTACATCAAAGTTAGCTAATACTTTGGCATCAATTAAAGTATTAAGAGGGTCATATAGTTTACGAGCTATATTAGAAGATGTTCCGTTACCAGCTAATCCATTTATATTTGATATTTGTTCTGCAGAACCAACAACAAATTGATTTCTGTTTTGTTTTGTTTTTTCAGTGGCTGCTCTTGCAGCTTCTTCTATGTTTGGAAATATACCTATCGATTGCTGTGTTTCTTTTCCTATTACATTTACACTGCCATCATCATTAGCTACAAAATCAAATGATTCTAATACAGGAATTTCTACATCTTCAGGTTTTATTTCATCAGGCACAGGTCCTACAAAAGGATCAGGAACTAAGTCAGGATCAATAATTTGATCACCTTGTTGTTCTGCAAGTATGACTCTTTGTTTTATTATTTCATCTTGCTCTGCATCTTGTTTTGCAAGTTCATTAGCTTGACTTTGCTCATAATCACTTGCTTGATTTTTTTGAATTTGATGATGAGCAGCACTACTACCAGCACCAACAATACCACCTACAATTGCACCAACAGTAAAGTCATCTGCCATAGATTCTCCAACTTCTAATGTTGGATCATAAATTCCTTGTGCTACAAGTTCTTGTAAATAACCAGCTACTGCTTCTTGCGTTCCTTCGATTCCTGCTGATTTAGCAGAATCTTTTAGTAATTTAACATAAGGTTTAGCTCTAGGATCACCTTTACGCAAACCTTTAAATATTTTAAGAATAGAAAGAGGATTTAAAATTTCAGATATTCCAATTGCAGCACCTGCAACTTTACTTTTTATTTCTTGACCAAGAGATATTTCTTCTCCTTTAGCTCTAGCTTGATCTTGTAATTCTGCTTGTGTTCCAATACCTGTTCCTGCAGCTAATGTGCCACCTAAAAAAGGATTAACTGCGGTTGTTCCTATAAATGCTGCTGCTGAACCTAAACCTTCTGGAACTGATTGATATAATGAACCTCTATAATCTTCATCAGGTGCAAGTAAACTTTCAGTAATACCTGCTTTACCTTTAAGATAATCAGTTAATACACTTAATCCACCTGCCATAGGTGATGCTCGTGTAAGTATTTCTTTTTGAAATGTAATAGCTTTATTAACATCTGCACTTGGATCAGCATTAATATATGCTTTTAAATTTTTAAGATCAGATGTTAATTTAGAATCTTCTCCATAATCTACAGCTTCTGCAGCACCAATAGCACTTAAAAGTGTTGTATTAAGAAAACCTCTAGGAATTGCTTTGGGTGTTTGAGCTAAACCACCTAATACTGATCTTTCAGGCTCAGGTTCATAAGGTTGATAGTAATCAGGATATAGTCCAGCTAATTGTGTCTGTAGTGCTTGTAAGCCTTCTGGTGGAGTATTATCTGGTACTTCTATAATTTTACCATCAGGCAGTCTATATTGAGCCATATTAATTTGTCTTTATTTGTCCTGTTGTTGGGTCAAATTGCAAATCAGGAGCTGCATCTGATATTATTTGTGCCATATTAACTCCAGCTTTTTGTGTAGCATTAACTAATAATTGATTTATTAAATTTTCTAATTCTGCAATTCTTGCAAGATCAGCTTCACTTGGTAGTGTTTTTTCTTTCAAAGAATTTAATTCAGCCATAAAACCTGTTACAAATGGTTTAAGTTGTGCATTATTAGTGGCATCTATTTGTGCTAATGTTGTGTCATTTCTTATAGCAGTAATTGCTCTATCTGCATCTTTAGCATCTAAGTCTAAATTTTTCTTTACTATTTCAAGTTTTGCTGAAATTTCTGTAGCATTATCTGCTGTTAAGGCTTCATTAATTATTCTAGTTCTATCAAATTCTAAACCATACATTGCTAGTTGATCTCTGTATTTTGCATCAGATGTTTTTCTTTGTTCTTCTCTTTGACTTGCTTTTATATCTGATATATTGAGTGCAACACCTCCAACACCAGAACCAAATTCTGCAAGATTTTTAGCACCGCCAACAGCTTGTGCTAATCCAGCTAATGCTGCTACATCTAAATCTCTTTGTCTATCTGCATCACTAACTTCATAATAGTCTCTTTCAATTTTAGGTATTTCTGGTAGTGGTTCTCTATTAGGAGTAATGTTACCTAAATCTTTTATATCTATTCTTGGTGTGGCAAATACTCCGCTTTCCATTGCTTCAGAAAATTTATCTGCAGTTGTTTGTGCTATACCTGATGAAGGTGATGCAGATGTAGTAGTAGTATTAACTTGTGGTAGTCCTGCAACTTTATCTTGATCAATACCTAATGCACTAGGAACAGTTTTAGATAATTGATTTTGTATTGCTATTGGATCAATTGTTCTTGGTTGACTACCAGCAGGTAAAACAGAAGTATCTGTAACTGTTGATGGTGGTGCTACTGCAGGTGTTGTTGCTCCTTGATATGCAATAGTTACTTCATTTTTAATTTGATCTTGTGTTTTTAAAGAACCATCAGGATTAGCAATATCTACACCTAATTGATCTGCAAGTTGTAGTATTGTATAACCTGTAGGTAAGGTTGTACTTCCTGTATTAGCAAATCCTGTTATACCACCACTTGCTGCCATTTGCATAGGAGCAGTTGGTGCACCAGATAATCCTGCAGAGATATTTGTAGGCAAGGGAGTTGCCTGTGGTGCACCACCCTGCAAACCTTTAGGCTGTGCAAAATTACTTACTACTTCTTGAGCTACTGTAGAAGTAGGTTTATTAAGCATAGCTTGATAGTTTTTTTCATTAGTGGTTCTTCTTGTTATTTCGTTTAATACTAAAAATGCAGGAAACTGTGGATTAGGGTCTTGCGACATACTAATTAATTGATCTTTAGGCACATCTTCTAAATAATTTGCTTGTTGTACAAAATTCATACTTAACCTCCTAACCCTCTATAAAGACCTAAACCACCAAGACCAGCACTAACTGCTCCTTGAAATAATCCAGGTTGTTGACTATATGTGCTTATTCTTTGCTCTGGCTGTACTGGTACACCTCTTAACATACCACTAAAGTCACTAAGTTGTCGCTTAGAAAAGTCTCTTTGACGCATGAAATCTTCATATCCCATGTCCATACTAGCTTGTCGTAAAGCTCTGTCTTGAGCACCAATGCCTTGAAGAGCACCGATTCTAGATAGTACATCTGCTTGTTGTGCACTGCCTATACTTTGTAAGCCTTGAGCTGCCATCATATTATAGCGATTAGACATATCATATGCACTTTGAGCAAATCTTTCTTGTGCTTGACGAGCAGCTTCATTCTGTTGTGCTGCTGTTAAGCCAAGTTTAGCTGCTTGTTGTCTTGCAGATTCACCAGCTTGATAGGCTTGTAAACTTTGTATTCCTTCTTGTTGCAAGGCTTGTTGTTGCATTTGAAATCCGCTTTGTGCAAATTTTTCTTGAGCCTGTCTTGCAGCTTCTTCTTGTTGCTGTGCAGATAATCCAAGTTGAGCAGCTCTTTGTCTAGCTTGTTCA
>CERA01030040.1_pt1 | contig 15295 bp, 8 predicted proteins | sample 530881 | NCBI WGS metagenome assembly CERA01 (sample SAMEA2621061, study PRJEB7988) | marine metagenome | biome: marine biome (ENVO:00000447); feature: deep chlorophyll maximum layer (ENVO:xxxxxxxx); material: "saline water (ENVO:00002010), including plankton (ENVO:xxxxxxxx)" | depth 50 m
GGAAACGCCGCCGGAATAGTAAACATGGGGGCAGCAAGAACTCACATCTTCAACGAGCCTGTGCTTTCAACGCACGCTTACCCTTCCTTCACTATGAGGGTTGGTAGGGGAGACAGGGAGCACACCTTTACCGGAATGGTGGCCTCCAAACTCAGCATGAGCGCTAACCTGAATGAGTACGTTATGGCTTCTGTAGACTTCATAGGCAAGAATGAAGAGTCTACTTCATCACTACGAACAGACGTTGATTTCGCTGGTATAGCAGTAGACGCTCTCCACTTCGCAGATGCGGAAGTTTACTTTGAGGACTTCCCAGATAAGACTGTTAAGGTTCAGCAGATTTCCTTTGAGATAAACATCAACCGTGACCTTGATTCGGCTTACGCTGTTGGTAACAGGTCTTTCACCAAGGCGCCCCCAACTCAGACAAGAGAGATTAGCGGCACTATGGAGTTCAACGAGGTTCTTTACAGCGATACAGCAGACTACGTGAACGAGCCTACCTACGACGCGCTTACTGGCGAGAGTGTCCACAAGATTCAGCCCGGTGCTGGTAAGAATGCTATCAAGATAGTCTTCAAGAGTGAGGATGCAGCAGATAAACTTGAGTTTGAGTTCTACAACGTTAGGTTTGAGGCACCCGAAGCATCAGTCAGCGGGCGTGACCCCAACAGAATGTCTGTAGGGTTCCAAGCGTTCTATGATGCTACTACTCTAGGTGCAGCAAAGGCTATACAGGCTAAGATGATAGGCAGCGGCTCACACGTTTCAGATGCTTCCTACAACAACTGAGGTGGTTAAATGACAGAAACAGAAAAGAATCTTACACTACAAGAAGCACACGATGACCCACACACAACAGTTATGGTTCCTGAGCCTGTGGAAGAAAAGCCAAAGAAGCCTGCTAAGAAGGCTACTAAGAAGGCCGCTAAGAAAGAAGAGTAATTCTATGAAAACCTTTACAAACACACTAGGGGTGTGGGAGATTACCGAAGATGGTACAGTCCGTCTGATAAGTGAGGCCGAAGTGCCTATAAAAGAGAGTAGAGTGAAGAAATATGCCGATAGCAAAAAAAGAGATAGAACTTAATGATGGAAGCACGATACTTGTAAAGCAGGTATCAGGACGAAAGAAAATCAAGATTGAGGCTATTCAAGCCAAAGTCTACCGCCGCTTTAGACACAACGGCGACCCTAATGATTGGACTTCTGAGCAGCATGAGGAGTTTGCAGACGCTCTGGATGAACTAGGTGCAGGCCTAGAAGCACAAGTAGAGGCTTGGTTGCCTGAGTGTATTGAATCAGAGGGTATTACAATTGATGATTTAGACAGCGAAGAACTAATGAGAGTTCTTTCCTTCGCTAGAGGAGATACTGAGGAGGGTGCAATCCCTTTGGAATCTTCGCAAGAGTAGCGCCGTCTCTTTGCATGGCCTTCAAAGGCGTTCTTCCCTCAGATTTGTGGGATAAATATGACCGTGAGGATGGTTTCGATAGGTTAATGTTGGATATAGAAGTGGCGAATGAAATAAACACTAAGATTAACGAAGCAACTAATTCTTCTTCTAAACCAACAGCCAACGACGCTAATGCAATGGTGGCTAGAAGAAACCAAAAACGCAAGGAATATTTAAGCAACAATAGTGATTTCTTTAGTGCTGTAGAGAAAGCGGGAATGACCGCAAAGGATTTGAGTGGAGATGATTAGAGCATGGCACGTATAGGCGCACCACGTATATTCTTCAACGTGGTGGGTAATTTCCAAGCCGCTAAAATGCTAGATGACGCTAGTGCTCAAATGACTGTGCTTAATGCTATCTTTATGGATGGTCTTGGTGGTATGGAAGACGCAGCGGTAGCGCTGGCAGAACAAATGACTATGGTAGTGGAGGCTACAGTCCCCATTAGCGCAGAGATTGAGAAAGCAACTCTTGAATTTGAAAAATTCCTAAGTGTAGGAGATGACATATCTGAAAGACTTACCGGAGAAATAATAGGCATAGGGGCGCAAGTTGGTTTTACAGCCACAGAATCTCTAAGCGCTGGTGCTAGAATGGCACAACTAGCAGGTATCTTTGGTGATGAAGTAATTCCAGCGGCTACTGAGATGGCCTTAGCCTTTGGTCTTATAGGTGATATGGCACCAGAAGACGCCATGATAAAACTTATTAACTTGCAGCAACAGACTAATTTCGTATTTAGAGAAGTAGAAAAATCATCATATGATTTACTAAGTGCTGAACAGCAGAGAATGCAAGTACAGAAAGAAATGAGTAGGGTGATTAACCAACTAAACTCAGTTGAGGATAAATCGGCTGCTACCATGAGTAAGATAGTTCGTGTAATGAATGAGTTTGCATCACAGGCTAGGCTGACAGGGGAAGAAATATCCTTTATGGCGGCTATGTCTGCTACCTTGATTGAGGCTGGTGAAGAGCAAGGTAAAGCAGGTAGAGCGCTTAGGATGATTTACGCTAGGTTGGGTGCTGATACTAACGGGGCTGCCACAGCCTTACACAATTTAGGTATAGCCACTACTGATGCTAACGGTGGTCTTAGGCCACTTTCCGCTATACTAGCAGACTTAACTCCTCTCTATAACGACATGGGAAGTGCTCAGAAACAACAGATAGCGCAACAAGTAGCAGGTAATCTGCACTATGTGCGTTTCTTAAAACTTGCAGAAGGCTTTGATAGAGTCATAGACTTGCAACAAGAAGCATTAGGTGAAACTGGGGCAGTATTTAATGAAGCCGGTGAATCTGTTGGCTTCCTTAGTGACATGATGGAGTCTAATAATACTCAACTTGAAAAGGCAAAGGCTGAACTAGAAGCAGTTAATGCTCAATTAGGAGATGTTTTAATACCTTCTACAATAGCGGCTACTGAATTCCAAAGAGATTTTAACGCAGCGTTAGTATCGACAATACAGTTCCTTCCCGCTCTAGGTACAGGTATGGAAGGTTTCTTTGCCTTTCAACAAAAAATGTCAGGTACCTTTGCTCCATTCTTTACTTTAAATCTAAACCTAAAGGCCCTATTAATCTCAATGAATACATTCCAACAGATAACTCGTGCTATGGATGGGGCAGTTCTAGCACGCGACCAGCAATCTGCTTCTTCGCACGAAAAGAAAATGCAGCATATGTCAGAACTACAGTTGCAGCACAATAAAGTTATACAAGACCTAAAAGACGAAAAACTAGCACTTGAGTCACTAAATGTAACAAGAAATATGGCTATTGGTAAGACAAGGCAGATAGGCTCTCTACAAGTAGAGCAAGATAATTTTAATACTGCTTTTTACAAGAGGCAGGCTTTGTTCAAAGAACACGATATAGACCTAACTACTCAAAATATCTACAAACTAGAACTAGAAGAAGGTGTTAGGCAAGAGTTAGAACTTGCTATAGAAGAACAAACAATAGCAATGGATGCGTTGTTTGTAGCAACAGAAAAAAGAATGAGTCAATTACCAGAACTAATAATAAAAGAGCAAGAAGCACAGATGGCATCTGGCGATAACGCAATTTTTATTATTGATGAAACAGAGGCAATTGAGAGAAAGACTGCGGCTAGAGAAAAGAGTATTTTTGCTTTAGAGGCAGAAACAATAGCAAGCACTAAAACTTCAATGGCATTTATGAAACTAGGTGGGGGTATAATGCTTGCTGACATGGGAGTTATGATGTTTAGTAAGAGAATTGACAAGATGCTAGGTAAAGGAAGGGCAGCCCAAATTAGCCTAGCACTTACATCAGCACAAATGTTTGTAATGATGTTGGAAACTGTGGTTACAAGTATGGCAATTTCTACACTAGCAAAAAAACAAGCAGAGCAGGCAGCGGTTTCTACAGGTAAAACAGTACCAGCAAATAAGGCGGCTGCTACAAGTTTCGTAAACCTTCGTCGTGGTGTTGTTACACTAAGTGGGGCGTTTATGAGGATGCTGCCTATTCTTGCCGTAGTAGGTCTTGCTTACATGGCTTTGACAAAACACCCAATGACAAAGTTGGGTAATAAGGCTAGGGAAAATACAAAAGACTTAGATATTATGAATAAGAGTATGAGGCAACTAGAAGAAACTGGTCGTAAAGCAAGACTAAGTAGCGCAGTTGATGTGGCAGGTCTGAGCCAAGCAAAGGACGACATAGAAGAATTTGCTGGCGCAAGAGAGGAAATGTTCTTTGGATTTAAAGCGGGCGCCGTGACAGGAGACTTGGTAAAGCAAGTATCTATGGGTGGCGTAGAAAATTTCGTAGCAAACACAGAAGTAATTATGACAAACAACTTTAACGGCATGACCACAGAAGAAGTAGCAGACATAATCATTGCAGAACTACAAAGTAGGGGTAAAGCCAATAATATCAACATGGTGGTTTAATGCGTACTTATGATACTAAATATGGCGTGTGGCTTGCTGGCTACTACGATGATTTTACAGGCGCTAGAGCGGTAGCCAACGACTGGAATATTCCTACGGTATCAACTTCATACGACCATGACGACGCGCACCACGGCAACTCCCTAAATGGAGAGGCTACTTTGAATCCTCGTTTTAGATGGTCTTTTGCCGATAGGCAAAGAAGCGTTGGCTCATCTTTCTTTTCTGCATCTACTGATAGATATCTAAAAAACAAAGGCTCTTTTGAATGGTTAGGCTTTGATGAAACTAGAAACAAAATGGGTTCTTGGGCAAGCAGAGCAAACTTACAGTACCCAGACGGATATACAAACTCTAACAAATTTAGATTTAATGGTACTGCTGGTGAAGCCTTTCAATTATTTAGCAATGGTTATAAAACTTCTAATTTCTATGTAGTTCCTACGGGGGAAATGGATTTCAGCCACGGTAGAGTAGATACATACGCTTACAACGCTACTAACTACGGTAATAAGATAGCAGGCCAACCCACATCTTCTAAGCCTAGTGCTTACATGAGAAACGCTCACCTTACTGGGGTTTGGATGGGAGAAACAGTAGACTTTACAAACACATCTACCGACACTCCCTTAAATTTATTTGCGCCTTTAAAGTCACCTTCTGGTAAATCTTTTTTATGTATTAGAGATTACAAAGGAGCAACCACAAGCGGCTCCGGTAAACCGACTGTGTTTTACGAAGGCTCCCTCAACAGCGCTCTTGATAACGATGTATTTAGTGCTAGAGTTGCTGTTAGGTCTATTCGCGGCTCCAATAGAACTCACGGAATAAATTCTATAGGTGCAGACGGCAAAGGTTTTGAGCACCCAACTCTACAATTTAGGGTGGGGTTTGCTAAACCTACTAGTGGATTAACTAATGGTAGGCTAATAAATGAGACAGGATATACTGGCACCCCAGCAATAGACTACACTATTGATTTTTACAACAACTCTATTTTAGACTATGATATATATGGTGCCCAGTATGTAGGTAACACAGCACAGACTTACTCTAATGATGATGCGTGGATTGATGTAGACTTTGTTATTAATTATACTGCTGGAACATATAGAGTTTTTATTAATGGTAAAGAAGATACTTCGCAGACTTTTAATCTAGCCGGTAGCCCTAGCGCTGCCAATATGTATGGGTGGGAAATGTTCCTAAATGCTAGAACTTTCTCTTCAGGCGAAACAGGCAACGGTGCATACAATCCACAGAACTTTGTGCAATATTTGATGCTCGATAGGGTGGGTCTTTTGCACCATATAACCGATTCTTTGACGTTCTCTTCTGATGAAACACCACTAAAAGAACTGGTATTAGATTTAAACGCTGGTGGTATCTCTAACGGTAACTTTACGTTGATAGATGACCCAGATTATGAATCAGCAGGGCAGAACTATGGGCTTCTAAGTAGTAGTTACAAACATAAATTATCTAACATTGTAAAAAATGCAAATGATTGGGAAGTTTTAGTGTATGCAAATGAGGAAGTAAATAGAAGAGACAGGCCTATCTTTAAAGGTGTGTTAAATAATTACGCTGTAAAACAAAATAAAAACACAAGGGAGATAAAAATTAACTTTGATGAGCCTTCGGCACAATTAGAAAATCAAATTCCTCTGTGGGAAATAGGACAGAAATCAGTTACTAATGACAGTAACTCTACTCCTTATTGGTTATATGATGCGCAGGGTTTTAAATCCCTTATGAATTTTGGTGTGAGTAAACTTAAACTACTTAGTAACAAAGTTGGCTTTGATGTAGACGATGGCTACACTAAGAGAAGCGACCAGAGAATGCAGTTAAATTCTGGGCACCCCATACAGATGTATAACAACGAAGACGAACATGGCCCTAACTCATTAGAACTAAATTACGAAGGTGCTATGATAAAGGGTATTTATGAGAAGACCGTTAGTAGCACCACATACACAGTAGTAGAAACACACGCGGCACACGGTCTTTCTTCTGGGGCATCTGTAACCATAAAAGGCAGTAAGAGTCACGATGGTACCTTTACTACTACTACAAACACCGCTGGTACATCGCTTTACTTTGCGCAAAACGTTCTAGCCTACGCACCAGATACACCTAAGATTCTATATGCTGGCGCTTTTGGAGGTAAAGGATTTTATGACTATAGTGTTTGGGCTGAAGATGGTAGGCAAGCACATAGGTGGGATAGTTATTGGGCAAAAACTGCCCCCGCCTCTTGGGAGGTTTTTGAGCCTAGTATATTTCCCACTATAATAGTTGATGCTGACCCCGGCTTAAAGGCTGGCGATAAAATTGTAATTAATACAGCAGGTAGTTATGAGGCTCTTCCTCTTGAAGTAACCGAAGTAAAAGGGCCGGGTAGAAATCTTTTTCAGACTACACTTAAAACTCACGATGGTGGTAATGATTACGAAGACCCCTCTAAAATATGGTTTATCTCCACAAAGACAAGACTTCCTAGTTCCGGTGCAGAACTAGGGCAATACTACGATTACCAAGGTTTTACAGGTAACACATCTGACACTTACGGAGACTCGCACGAGGTTACTAATACTAGCGTAAACCTAATAAGTGCTGGTTGTAGAAAGGGTTGGAGAATACACGAACTAGATGATGTTGCTAATGGAATACCAGAGGGTGGCCCGCACTTTGTTACGCAAGTTACTTCAAGCGTTGTAGATTTTGACGGAAACGCTACAGCAGACACAAGTGGCCTTGCTCATTTTGTAGATGGAGACGGTGCGCTTAAAGGGAGCGATAGGCTTAGATACTCAAGCGACAACCAAGGTATAATTACTGCGTCTGGTGGTAATTTAGGGGATATAACTAAATTTAAATACAAGGGATTACACGCAAAATGGATGAGAGACTTGCCTCTTTCTCTATGGTTCAAATATCACTTTGGCGTAATGCAAAATGTCCCAATTGGCACCTGTTCTCTAGTTAGTCAGGTTTCATCAACAAGCGTAAAAATACCTATAACGCATGAATTATATTCTTTACTAAATACTAACGGTCACACATCGGGTATAGTAGAAATTACAGAAGGTACTAAAGTTTCCCATGCTATTTATAGAGGGTTAAAATTTTCTGACCCAACTGGCAACGCAGATTATTATCTAACTGGTGTTAAATTTTTAAATCAAAGTTTTACTTCTGCTGCAACTGTAAACGTAGTAAGAATTAGTGACGATTACAAACATTTGTGGTTGCTGTGGTCCGACATGAGAAACGATGGTAAGGCAGATGCAGACGGAGGATATAGAAAAACATCGTTTGGTTTAAAATATCCTACGCCAGATAATTACGAAGTTTCCTTATTCTTCACAGATACTTTAACAGATAAAGGAGAGCCTAAGAAATTTACTGATTTAAAAATAGGGGAAGATATAGATATTTGGGATGTAGATGCTAGTAGTGACCCAGTTACTACAAGTGCTTTTTCTCAGCCTCCAAACTTTAGCACTACTAAATTAGTAGAAATAGGTAAAGGCACCGACGCAGCAGCACTAAACCTAAGTAATCAGATTACTTTTACAAAGTCAGGGCATGGTCTTGCTAATGGAGAAACTATATACATATGGGATATTTTGGTAAGTGGTGTGGCTAATGATGGGTATTATCAAGTCTTGAGTGTAAACGGAGATACTGTTACTTTGAAAACAACTGGTACTGGTGTTACTGGTCTGGCATATAGTCAAGATTTTCCTACCTTTTACTTTGCTAAACTAACTGGCTCTAATGCTGATTCTGATTCTAAATATCATAATTGGGAAGACAAAGCGGGTGCCTTTTTAGTAGTTGATTCTGCTAAGTTTTTCAATCTAAATACCATTGCAAATGGTGGTAAGACAGGGCAAGACGCGGGAGGTTCGACACGACTAGAAGAGTTTGTTGCTACTACTAGAGGTTATCCCGCTTTGATAGATAACTACTACACAGAAGCCATAGCAAGCGGTAAAAATATGGGTGCTTTATTTGGTACGCATCCTAACGAAGAAAAATTATTATTTGAATCTACATTTCTTACACATAATTTAGATTCTAGACATACTGCTATTAGACTAAAAGACGTTTCTGATTTTGCTTCTAGTGGTTCAGGTAAAATAAATGTTGTAACAAATACTGGTGGCTCAAGAGTAGATGATAAAATACAATACTATTGTGTTTGGGGAGATAAACTAGCAAGCACACTTACTGGAACAATTACTGGTATAGGTACAGCAACTACTACTACTATCCCACTAGTAGATACAGGGGGCACAGGTAATACTCTAAAGACTGGGATGATGATTGAAAATTTAACTACTGGTAAATTATTTGAAGTTGTTCAAGACGCAAGTTCTAGTAATATTGTAATTAAAAGACAGGACTTAAGAGAAAATGTAAACGGTGTGTGGGCTGTTGGAGATGCTTGGAGAGCAGATGTGCAACTAAGTAATGCTTATATTTTATCTCCTTCTGAAGTTTTCCTTAGACCAGAAACCGCTTTCTTTGAGACTGGTTTTGGTAGAGCGACTGGCGAGTTAGTTATCAATAGTAACCCTAGTCTTTCTAGCCCTGCTACCAACATTACTACTACTAATGGTGCTACTGTAACAATAACATCATGGTGTAAAGAATTTGTAGATACATTTTCTGGTTCAGGGCAAAATATAACACAAACAGGACAAGAAGAAAGAAGATTTTTTGTTACAAGAACTTATATTTTTAGAAACAACCTAACAAATTTTGGTGATAGTACGTTGTCTAGTGCTCATAACGGGGCTACTGGAACTACTATGGAGTTGGCTGACGCTACTGACTTCAATGCTTCCGGTAGTGGTTTAATTCAATTAGGATATGATAATTGGATAAGTTTTTCTTGGACGGGAAAAAACAGTAATACCCTAACCGGAGTAACAGGCTCGGTATATCATTACCCTGCTGCTACTAGAGTAGTAGAAAAAAGATATGATACTACACACCCACAATGGGTAATGGTAAACGGTACAGGAAATACAACTGCTACTGTTACTGATTTAATTGCAGCAATAAACCACCCAAGCGGAAATAACGCTGGCGTTCCTAACGGAAGAATAATAATGCAACAAAATGCAAATCAGGTTGCCTTTGAGCAAACGACTATAGGCGCGGGTGGTAACGTACCAATTACAGTTGCTAGATACGGAAATCAAGCAGATTTCACATCTGAAAGAGGTATGCAGGGGGGGTCTGATTTAGATGCTCTAACAGTTATTCAAAATAGGTCAGAAATACCCGCTGAATTAAATAGAATGTATGAACTACATTTAACAAACAGTAGGTCTTTTAACATACCCATAGATATTACTCAAGACTCAGCAATTTTAAGCAATTCTCTAAGCCCACAATATGCCTTTAGGATGATGATGCACATTGAGGGAGATATTAGAAGCAAGAATAGCGGAACTTATTTTGAGCACGATAAATTTAGAACTATTTGGAATGCTGCTTCTATGCAAACTTGGCAACCACCTACAAATATTAATGTACCAATAGATATTAGCAACGTTCCCGTATCTCAAAGCATGACTTATGATGGCGGTGCTGTTAATCGTAATGATTTTGGTGGTTTAGTAGATACTAGAGGAAAAACAATAGGTTCCTTTTTATCAGCCATAAAGAAAACTAGCGGATATAGCGATGAAGGAAACTATATGCCATTTAGTAAGGTAGTTGGTAGAGACGGTAGAGTAGATTTTAGACCTAAGTTCAACAGCGGAATTGCACTAGATAGAACAAAGGTAAAAATTAGCAACATTGCTGGTGGTATAGTGTCTAAGATAAGTAACGTAAGAGTTTACTACGATGAATCCAAAGCCTTTGTAGATTTTCCCTCTACAAATACACAGGATACTACAAAATGGAGGGTAAAGCATTATCCGAAAATAAAGAGTTCTTTGGAAGCGCTAAAGATAGCAAAGAGAGAATATAGCGCACTCAAAGAGACGCCTCTTAAAATAACTGCTAAACCTATATTAGATGGGACTTTAGATAGGCAAATGACTCAAAGCGGTAGGTTTGGGTACATAGCAGACCCCTACCGAGTAACACAAGGTGCAGACGAACTAGGAAGTACGACAGGTAACGAGTATTGGCATAGAATAGGAACAGGCGGCTGTCTATTCCCCGGACAAGCCAATGCTTTAGATGGTAATTTAGGTGCTGCTAGTGACAAAGACTGGCGATATGGGCAAAGCAACAGACCCGGTACAGATAACCCTACGTTTTCACAGAATTACTGGTGGTATGGTGCTAACAGCCTAGCCTATGCTTTGCAGATAGTTCATGTACCTAACTCAACTCCTCTAACAAGCACTACTACTAGTAACGATTTGAGGTTATTTATATCCCTAAAGAATAGTCAGAGCGGAACAGACATTGATAACGCTAAGTACACTTTACATCTAGTAGATTATGTTTTTACTAACGATAATGAAAGAAACGTATCTAGCGTGGCTGGTAGTAGCACGAAGAATATCTACGGTAGTGGTTTTTATGAGATAGATATACCCTCTTCTTACGGCGCAGTAGCAAATGCAAAGATAGTGGTGTCAGTAAACGCAGAGTATTTAAAATCCTTACTAAGACATAGATGCGGCAACTATGCTGACTCTAACATTTTAAAGAATGCACACGTTTTAGAAGACGGTTCTAGCAGCACAGCACTAAGCAGTATAACAACTGGTAATGTAAATTCTATCTTCCCTCTAGGCGGTAGAAGTTTTACTAACATAGCACCCAATAAAGGCGTATTCCAAGAAAGAACTGCATGGTATGCGCCAAGATTACACGTTACTAGAGATTTATCATACTGGCCCGGTACCCATATTACTTACACAGACCAAGGTATTGATTTGAATAACGAAGTTTTGACTATACAAAGTATTAGATGGAAGTTTAACGGTCGTCAAAAAGAAGATTTAACTCTTACTCTGGAAAGGGATATGACTTTGTTAGCGGCTGGTGTTGAGTCTTATCTGTTCCCACAAACACCTTTCCAAGACTCTACCTTTACCACAGTAGAACTAGTAGATTACATCCCACCTAGTTTTGCGCAAGAAGCAGGTAGTGGCGACCAGCCAATTAGTAGTGATGATTGGATAGGGCAAAACCCTACGGACCAAGGCAACAACCAAGGTCTAGGTATAAACGACAACACAGGAGATAACTACAATGATTATAGACAGGGGCAATCTTCTATCAATCAAATTGGAAGTGGTGCTTGGGCTGATATCAGAGGCTTTGGTAACTTGACACAAGACCTAATGGGTTCTAGAGGTAATTTTAGAATCTTGGGGCAAAAAAGACCCGGTAAACTTAGCACTAGTATTAAATCAGCACCAACAGATGTAGAATTAAAACCCTCAGAAGGTAATGGGTTCAAAGGTGCAGAAGGCTATGTATTCCCCGCAAATTCTTCACCGGGCGGTGAAAGTGGGTACATAGGCAAGACAGAGTTTGAAACAGAACTAACAGTTCCTAAAGATATTGTTTCTAACCAATTAGAATTATCAGGTAAAATAACTCATGGTGCAAACGATACATCGGTACGGGGGACTACAGATGCTCCTACTGGACGAAGCGCATTACTTACTACAGTAGTTAATAACTTAACAAAGGGTGGAGATTCTGTAATCTTTACTGTGCCTTTAATATCAGGCATGGATAATCAAACTACTTACTTGTTCCCTACACAGAGAATATCCAACATGAGTGCTGGGGACAGACTTAAAATATCAATTAGTCGTGACCCTAATAATACAACTGATACTGCTAACTTTACTAGCGTAATTCTTCACAATCTTAGTGTAGGGCTACACAGAGCATCTACTTCTAACTCGTCTGCCTCAGAAGAACTTACTCCGTATGAGTGAAAGAATCTCGCAGAGCAAGTATTTTTTTTGCTTTCCGTCTACCTATACCTTTTATTTCCATCAGGTCTTTTTGACTTCTTCTACTATGTAGAACCTGTGGGACACTACCGAATTTTTGTAGTAAATCAACTGCTGTTGCTGGTGTAATGCCAGAGACAGAAGAAAGCATTGCAACCCTGTCATCATAAACAGGTGCTTTAGCCGCTTTTTTAACAAAGTCAGGTAATCTATTTATTTGTGCTTCTCCGTCAATCAGCATTTGTGTGTGATTTACAATCAACCAATTAACAAACTGTTCCATTGTTTCTAGTTCCATGTAGCGTATTTTTGGAAAGCGCTGGTAAAAAGTAATTTTGAATCTTTCGATAGTTTTTTGCATTTTTTGTATTTCTATTGCCATTTTTTGCCTGTTAGAATAGCCCTTAACATATGGTTTGAGTTTAGTGTTGTAAACAACTAGAAAGGGATGCTCAAAATTATCCTGTAAATCTAACAATTGGTCTATTATAGTTCGTGTTCTACCTATGCCTAAAATACTTCTATACAGGTCGTTGATTTCCTTGGCTTCAACTCCCCATTGCCCTATAGCATAGTCAGCAGAGACTAATCTTTTTACTTTAGCCTGTCCATTTACATTGTCAGCAGACCAATCACCCATGCGCATTAGCAATGAGTTAATTAATTTTTGGTTTTCTCTGTCATCTATTAGAAGCATTAGTCTATCGTATCAATGTAGTGTATATCAAATGATGCAACCGTCATCTCCACAGCAAGACACAATTTTGGTCTTACAGTTGAGACAAGCGGAAGAACCATGCACTTCTATGAAGCCTTTAGTGCTTCCGCACATCGGGCATCTAACCTTTTTCTTTGTCGCCATAGTCATATTATACCTCCTTGTAATTAGTTGTGAAGCCAACAGTCTCCGTTACATAAGTTTCTAGATTTAAACCATTGTGCCGAGGGAATGTTAGCGTATTTTAGAAGAGAGAGTACCTGACCTTTAGTAGTTTGCCTGTTAAAGTCCCTCCATTTTAAAGTCTCTATGAAGTTAGTTATTTCATCCGCCATCTTATATGTTTCTCTGGCGCTGATACTCTCTGGTGGTGCAAACCATCTCATACTATCGGCTATGTATTGCACCAAAGCAACCCTTACTTCGTGCTTAGGGTTCTCATGTCTCATAGCCCTATCTAGGCAGGGTGGGATAGGAACATCATTGATGCAGCCTATCTCACCAGTAAAAGGCCCGCTAAATTTAGGAAGTTCTTTCTTGGGGTTATTAGCAATCCACTCCACGATATGGAAATCTGAATCTCGCTTCTCTCCCCTGAAAGGGTCATGTACCTTCAAGGTATTCTTAGGCTTCTCTGGTATCTTGTAATTCATTGGGTCTTTCTTGAAGGCCTGTGTATCTATATTTACTGCCCATCTCTTACGAGTAACATTATAGGTATCTGGAACCCTAGTGAGTTTCTGTGGATTGCCCACACCGTCTAAGGTCTTGAGTCCCTTCCCCTTTAAGTTCTGATAGCGGATGATGTGTTGAGCAATAGCCTGTCCCTCTACTGGTTTCTGGAACATCTGATGAACGTGGAAACCTCTACCAGTAGCGACTACTCTTACATCACCACGTAATCTACCCAGTAAAGTATGCACATCTCTTTTAACATCTATTATAGTTGTATCATTAGTGATATCAAAGTCCCACCAAGCCCTATCCATTACAACAGATTCAGGGTCGTACTTCCATGCCATAGTAGGGTGTGGTCTTTTGAACCTATATAGCGATGTGTAGATATTAGACTTACCATTCAGCCTATTTACATACTTATCGAACTCAGACCTAGAGGAACATTGACTTCGTTTTAGTCCTATCTCTCTTGGGAACTGCATACTATCACTCAGTCTTGGGTAATACTACTACGTCAAAGAAAACAAAAGGGTACGACCTAGACGTTCGCTTCAACCTGCGGTAAAGATAAGCGCCAACGGCACCCAGAGTCAGAGCGTACAGACCGAAGATTGGCGCAACATCACCAAGAGAAACTATGTTCTCAAAATCAAAGGAGTGAATTTCAATCATCCATCTTCACCTCTTGTTGGTGGCCGCACTCACAACCACCTATAGTCACCACTTGGGGTACGTCTCCTTCTTGTCCGGTTACTCTAACCATGTCTTCAAAACCCTCCCACTTATCATTTGCGCCACAACTTCTACATATAACTGTTACTGCCATCTTTCCAATTCTCCCGTCAATTCCGATTCGCAGTTAAGGTGAAAGTCACACCAGATTGGGCAGAAATACTCGTTCCAATTCATATCATACTGCTGGGAATTAAGGGATTCGATGGTGTCATATAAATTGTTCTCAAAGGCATTAACACTCCTATTTAAGACAGGTTCTAATAGGGCGTAGCCGTTCTTTTCGCCTACCCACATGGTCTTACCTCTCTTTTTATATTCTAATAATAACTTATCATTTTCATCGACCATTTCGTAGTCGGGAGTAAGATATAGAAAGTGTGTTATTTCATCATAACCAAGCAACTTTAAAAGACGACTATAATAAACCAGTTCTTTTCTCGTTCTGCCTAACTTACCCATATTCATTTTGCCGGTCTTCAACTCAACTAGGATTAATCCTCCCTGTGGGTGGCGTAACACACCGTCAATCATACCTACCCAAACAATAGGTAAAGTAACGTTAGCAAGTTTTAACTCTTCGTAAACTTCATGCTTTACCTCTGCTTCTACCACATCAAAAACACCTAAATCATTAGCGATTTGATGAAGTAAAGAAGTCAAAGCAGAAGCACCGGAGTCATCTTCCATACTCTCTGCTATGAGAAACCTCTCCATGTCTTGAGGCTCTCCTAGAATACCATGTTCCATAGCAGCGTGTATGATGCTACCTCTAATTGCTGCTTCGCTAGGTGGGGGTGAGGGAACGTCTGCGACGTAACG
>CERA01006304.1_pt1 | contig 15037 bp, 14 predicted proteins | sample 530881 | NCBI WGS metagenome assembly CERA01 (sample SAMEA2621061, study PRJEB7988) | marine metagenome | biome: marine biome (ENVO:00000447); feature: deep chlorophyll maximum layer (ENVO:xxxxxxxx); material: "saline water (ENVO:00002010), including plankton (ENVO:xxxxxxxx)" | depth 50 m
AAAGGTAAATTTAGCGCAGCTTACTGGGCTAATAAAGTAAAATGGTTATGGTTACTTTTAATGTTGTCATCACCGCTTCAGATGTATTCACAAGAGTTTTTACATGATGATGATTTTGAAAAAAAAACCTCACAAGGAATAGTAATTGTTGAGTTTTATGCTTCATGGAATGATGCTAATTCTGTTCCAATAAAAAAATTATCAGACTCTAAAAAGTATAGAGTAAGTATGGATACAGACATGTCATTATTAACTAAGTATAACGTGATGGGTGTTCCTACTGTAGTTATGTATCAAAACGGAAAAGAAATTAAAAGATGGAAGCCTAATGTTATGATGCAGTTAGATGCTAAATTATCAGACATACAAAGCTGTATAGATGAACTTATAGGTGATAAATTTTAAGTATGCCGAGACTAAATAAAGATCAAAGAAACGAAGTAGAACAAGAATTGCAAAACCTAATTAACAACAAGCAATTTGAAAGGTTTGATCAAATATGTATAAGCGAAAAAATACAAACCATAATGGACATTATGGAAAATATAAAGGAAATTGATAATCCACACGTAATAAAAATACAAAGAAAATGCGAGAAGAAATTAGACCAATTGATAGACTATTTGTAAGGTATTGGGTCACAGACAGGTGTTTGCCAGAAATTAACTTTAGTGTACACTATTCTTCAGATGGGTCATTTATATATGATTATATGTAAAAAAAAATATAAATCTTAGTTTTACCTAAGAATAATCTTAGGTTTATGACATTTTTGTTATATTTTATGTATATATTACGTCTGCTAAATAATAAATATGTCTAAAACACCTTTCATACCACAGAATGTCAATCTCCAATCTACTAATCAAAATTTTACAATAGATAATATAAGAATAGAAAAAAATAATAAAAATTTATTTTCCGCAGAAGGAAACTTAACAAAAGACGCATTAAAAATTTTTTCTAAAAATCTGGATAGTATAAAGCTTAATGAATGTTATGAATTTATAATGGGCGATTATAAACATAAATTAATAATTCCAGACCCTATACAAATTGCTAAGAGATACAAACAGTTTAGAAAAACTATACGTTTAACTCAAAGAGAAATGGCATTTATTACCAATAGCACCTCACAAACTGTGTATCAAATTGAAAATGCAAAAGCAGTCCCTTCTATAGTATGGGCATTAAATATGATAAAATATTTTGACTTAAATATACATTGGTTTCTAACTGGGGAGGCTACCATGTTTGTTGATAGAAACTTTTTAGATGAAAAATTTAATGAGTTAACTGAAGAAAACATCAAGCTTAAAAAGGATCTTAAGAGAAAAAACAAAATGCTAGATAAATTATTTGAAGAAAATGCGTGATACTAAAAAATTTACTTTTAAAAAAAAGCCTAACATAACTAAAAAAGTTTTATTAGATAAAGGTTTTCAAAGAGTAGGTAAAATGAAAGGTTTATCTGTTTTTAAAAGAAGAATAAATATTCCTTTATCAATAAATCCTTTTATAAAATTAATATCTAAACACTCAGCAGTCGGTTTAGTTTTGACTGCTAATGCGGATGTAGATATAAGTCAACATATAGGAAGTAAAAATTTAGTTTATCGAGTAGGAGTAAATGTTGAGACATCGATAGCAGATGATTGTATCATATTAGATAAAAAAACATTAAACTTAATTTTATCTGTCACTAACATGTGTTACTCAGATCATGTTGATTATGGTGAATTTATGGTTGATCAATCTAAGATGTATCCAAAAAAGAAAATTTCAATTATTAAGAAAATTAAAAGTATAATAAAGAAAATTTAATTTATTTCTTTCTCAAATTTCTTAAAAGACATAAGGTCAACCCTAGAAAGTTTTATTTCTTCTTTGTCATTATACCAAATATGTTTTACTCCTGTCCATTTATTTTTTAGAGTAAGAGTGTCTTCTTCTAAGCAAACTTTTATTGTAGCACACTCATGTGATTTAAGGTACTTGTAAAATGATTTTTTCATTTAACAAGGGTCAGTATTGCATCTGGATAGTTATATTTCATCATAGCATTTGTTACCCTCCACTTTAGAGTAAATGCGTACTGCTTTGCTGTTATAGCTGACTTTACCTCAATGTATTCGTCTTCACCGTCATGATGCTTTACTAAAAAATCTATCTTATAATTAAATAACCACTCACCAGTAGGAGCGTGTATTTTAAGATTAGGGTGTGGCTCCCAGTCTTTTATTTCGCCAGCACGTTTTTTATCTTCTAAGTACATGGCGTATTCTGCCTCTTTTTTAGAATCATATTTATGCCCGTTCCACTCTGTTCTTTTTGCGTTATACTTATTTTTCTTTTTTGCGTTATAAAACCAATTAACTCTATATGCCATAATTCTGTGTTTAAATTTCTACAAAAGATGATCTTCTGTTTATATATCTATGATGACTTTCTACATCTACTTCTATACAAGGGTCCATATAACTTGTAGCAAGCCATAATGCGCCCATTGTAGAAATAAGCATGTCATCGTTTTGTCCGTCAACTGCACCCATACTACCATCAGCTTTAAGCTCATAATAGTCTGCTTCGTAGTACACTCTCTCATCATACTCTTCATATGCTCTCTCACGTAAAAGTTTATTAAAATTGTCAATCATCATTGTCTTTGACGCTTTGTTCGTATGAAATCCGTATCTTTTTGGTTGCCCTTCTCTTATCTGATCTAAAGAAGTTCTCATAAATAAATTATCGTAGTGTTCAGATATTTCATCTAGTATTGTGAGGTAGTGATTACCCTCAGCTCCCATTCCCTTTGTCTGAAGTGAATTTACCTCTACAGCAAGTAATGCATTATTATATGCTTTAGCTATTTGAACAGCTTTCCATGCAAAAAGATCCTGATCCAAATGTCCCCTCCATGAGCAGGCTCTCACTGGGAGTCCACCCCTCATCATGTCTATCCTGTCTATAACAGTGATAGCAGAATAATCTGCTTTTTCAGTTCTACCCCCAATATCTACAAAAGCACAGTATCTGTTCTTCATTATTTTTCCAGGAGGGTCATCTGGAAATCTCCACACTTGTAGGTTTCCTTTTTTGGTTTCTAGTATTGTAATGTCTTCTAAAGCATCGTTACCTCCTACTTGTGGAAAGACATCACCCACTAGCTCTGGCTCTCTTAAAAGTTCTCTAAGGTTTATTATATAAGCAGGAGAGAAGGCTTTTCTTCCAGTAGACTGGAACGCTTCTCTGTCATTACTTGGAAACTCACTCTGCATACGCCAAAGGTCCTCACCAAACTCACTAAACTTTTCTCTGTACCAGTGAATACCTTCTATGGTAGCTCCTTTTTTCCAGAGAGTTTTTTCGTATGAGTTTAGAGATTTAAAAAATTCTATTTTCTTTTGTTTTGTTTTAAATGGTTTTTGATAGAGTTCTATTTCAAACCACGAAACAAATACTGCGCTCATATTATTTTCTCCACGTTTCGCTTTTAACCACGTAGAATGGAAGTAATTACCAACACCTTTTGCGGTTGACTCCATAATAAATAAAGAGTAGGGGATAGAAGGGATTGTTCCAAGAATAGACTGGACCATATCATCTGGAGATTTACCTTGTGTTGTTTTCCATAGACCAACTTCTGTGAGGTGAGCCATTGCAATATCAGAAGATCTGATAGTGTCTGGTTTTTGTGCTGAACCTATTCTTATCACACAACCTCTTTCTGGTATCCACTTATTTTTTTGTGAATTCTCGTAATTTGCTAGAGAGTAAGATGCAATCTCCTTCGGGATGTTTTCTATAAGTCTTGTGTACATGCTTCTTACGTTTATAGCCTGTGCCTCCACGTCACCAGCAATCACGCTGTTCCAGTTCTTTTTGTGCATAAGCTGTAACCATGCCATGTATATTTGTATAAGAGTAGATCCTCCCCATTGCCTAGCTTTCGTTAAAATTATACGTATGGGTTTTTCTTCAGCCCTTTGTAATTCTAAAGCCTTCAAAAGTTTTAATTGCGCTTTTCTTAGAATAAAAGGAATAATTTTTTCTGATTCCTTGTCTTTTATTTTTACGCACATGACACAGAAAAACTCAAAGTCATGGATTATTCTGTACACCACAAACTGATGCAGAACATTATCTATTACAAGATTATTGTCATCACAGTAGTCTTCAAATGATTTGTATCCATCATACACCTTCATGGATTTAGGAATATAAAACCATTTTCCTTTTTTATTATACAACCGAAATCTTCTCCTAGGAATGGTACTTCCAGTACCCGTATAAGGGTCATAATTCTTATTTAAAATCTTTAGACGCTTGTCATTTTCCTCTAAAATTTTATGAATCATATGTAATATTTGTTATATTTCTATATATAAATATAATCAATTATATAATCTATGCCAATAAAGACACACCTACAAGAATACAGAGATCTTGGGGAGAAGTGTCTGGACACTCTAGACTACATAAAACAGACCTACCACTACGACAGAAAGACCATACACATAGCTAAGTGTAAAATACGCTCTGGTATGTCATTATTAAATCATAATACCTTGGATGTGGATAAACAGCTATCTAAAAAAGCATTGTTCAAACTCATGGACGCAGTGCAAGACTTGATTAGTGGTAAGATCACAAAACTGTACTTAGAAAGGTCAGAAGATGATACAGGAATCTATGATATTATAAACGGAAGAGATTTTACATTTGACAAAAACATCAAAAAAAAATTATAATATCAATGTTATATGCAGAAATATTATTAATTTTATGTTATTAAAATATTGGTTGTCATTCATGACGACTTAGTTAGTTAGTTAATTACAAAGCCTTGTGGTCAAAACTACAAGGTTTTTTTTATATATGAGCGAAGTTAAAAACAACAATACAGATTCTAAGGAAACGCCTAGAACTGTGCCGACTGGTAAAGGTAACACGTATGATCAGTTACTGGATGTTGCCAGAGGAGAAGAAGCTGAGTCTACGACAGAAGAAAACGTAGAAAACACTCAACCAGAAGTTGAGGAAAATGCAGTAGAAACAGAAGTTAAAGAGACAGAAGAGGTTGCTAAAGAAGAAGAAATTGTTTCTGATGATACTGAAAAAGAAGAGTCTACAGAACAAGTAGACGTAGAATCACGTGTCAAAGAATTGCAAGAAAAAGAAGAACTCTCAGACGATGAGGTGAAGTTTCTTGAAGATAACGGATACGAGGTTGAAATAGAAGAGAAAGAAGAAACAGTAGAGGATAAGAAAGAAGAGGAAAAGGTTGAGGAAATTGGTATTCCACAGTACGCTGAAACACTTCTTAATTTATATCCTAATGAAAAGATTGATTCAAAGGATGAGGCTGAGGGATTACTCATGAAGCATCTAGAGAATGAGCAGAACGTAACCAACCAGCTTGGAGAGATTATAAAAGGTAATCCAGAGCTTTCAGATGTCTTAAAAGACATGATGAATAACAAGACTGATTTTATGACTGCAATAACTACACACTTAGATGTTGAAGGTAATAAGCCTGTTCCTGGTGATGATAACTACGAGCAGTATGTAGAACAGAAAATTCTAAGGAAACAGCAACAAGAGCAAGAGAAAAAAAGACTCTCTGTTTTAGAACAAAACAAAAAGTCTTCAGCAGAAGTTGCTAATAGTTATGTAAAAGAAAAAGGTTTTGATACGAACACGAGGTCTGAATTTTTTAATAAAATTGATACTGTAGTGCAAAGTCTTAACCAAGGTAAAGTAGACGACCAGATGCTAGACATCTTTTTTAAGGGAATGAACTATGAGAAAGACATAGCAGTTGCTGAGAAAAAAGGTGAAATTATGGGAGCAAATAAAAAGATCTTTACCATTAAAAGAAAAGAAAACGCTGCTATGCCTAAAGTAACAAGCAATAGTGCTATTAAGGGAAAACCCCAGAAACAGTACATAAATGAGTCAGCTAAAAAGCTAGATTCGTTTTTAGGCAAAAGCAAACCGAGAACACCCAGAAAGTAAATAGACGGTTGATGGTGTGTGAGGATGAAGAAAGTTTTTAATTAAACTGTTTATTTATTATGAATATAAATTTGAAAAACATCGCAAAGTGGTCACTCAGTTTAGTGGCTCTTGCGTATATGGTTATGCCAGAAGTAGCTTCGGTTATTGATGGTTTGTTTGGGTTTGGAGCAGAAGGAGTCGCAGTTGGTATGGCTTTAGTGCAAGGTACTAATAGTAATGATGGTACTGAGGCTGCTGATAGTGGAACTGGTGCTGGCACTGGTAATCTTCTCTACAAACGTGATGTTTCTCAGATAGTAACAGAGATAAAGCCTGACGACTTTCCTCTAGATACTATTTTAAGAAATATAAGAGGTGCTGAATCTGCATACAACAGAAAAGTTGAGTATGAAGAGGTAACCTTTAGAAGTGCAAGTGCAACAGCAACTGCAAAAGGATCTGTGTCAGGATTGACGCAAGACATTACTTTTGGTAGTGACAAAACTTTTTGGGCAAAAGATGATATCGCATATAATCCTGCGGTAACTACTAACGCTCCAGGAGGTCAGAGATTAATTGTAACTAATGTTGTTACATCAACTGGTGTGGTTTCTTTCCAGGCTATTAACAATGCTACAGGAACTATGACAGATGCAGGTACTAGCACTTTTTATAGACTAGGAAATGCTAAGACTGAGCTAGACGCTCAAACTACAAGCGTTTACTCTTTACCTGCACAGGATTTCAATTACGCACAAACTTTTATGGCGCAAATTGAAAGATCAGTTATTGAGTCTAAGTACAATTCTATTAGTGGTTATTCTTTCCAAGACAAAGTAAGACAGGTCATTTATGACATGAGGTCTTCTATGGAAAGATCATTAATCGCTGGTGTTAAGTCTAAGACTACAGTTGGTTCTGACATTCACTATACTGCTGACGGATTAAAAAACAAAATCTCGAAGGCGTTTGATTTAGGTGCAAGTGGAGCTGCTGGTGCAAATTACGTTGATAAATTAAATGTAGGTCATATCATTGATATGTTAGAAAATGCTTTTGCTGGTAATGCAGGATCAGATTCAAGACTTATCTTAGGTGGTAAAACTTTCATTTCTGGTATATCAAAAATTGATAAGTATGAAAGAAACTTACAATCTGAAGGTAACACTTTATTACATGGTGTTCAAGTAAGAAGATTAGTTTCTGACTTTGGTGTATTGGACGTAAAACACTCTAAAGCTATGGATGAGCTAGGATTATCTAAAAATGCTCTTATCCTTGATTTAGATCACATTTACAAGCATGAGCTTGAGCCAATGTCTGTTGAAGAGTTAGATCTCAACAAGTCTGGATCAAGAAGAACTCAAGATGCTATGAGAATGGTAGAAACATCATGTGCTTCTATTAGATACTCTGGTGCTAACGGAGTTCATACTTTTGTGAGTCCTACATCATAATAAACAATATTTATTGTTTAGCAACATAAATTGGGGGAGGTTCTTCCTCTCCCTTTTTTTTAAAATTAAATTATATGAGTAAAAACAAAGGAAAATTAATAGGAAAAACATTTGAAAGTGTAAACTATACAGACTGGCAAACACTTATAAGTGTGAATGGCGAAGATAGAAGAATACATTTTGCTAATGGAATAGACCAAAGAGAAAATGGGTTTATAGGTGGTAAATACCATACTACTGATCCTGATGAAATAAAATCTCTGGAAAATCATCCTCATTTTGGAAACGAAATAGTATTATTTAAAGATGTTATAGAGTACGATAACAATCCAGGTCTTACTAATGACACAGAAGTTAAAGAAGATTCTGTAAAAATTGTAGATGAAGTTACTACAATGGCCGAAGCGTCAGCTTGGCTGAAAAAAAACTTTGATGATGTTTCTTATAAAGAAGTATCAAACGCTAAATCAATTAAAAATTTTATTAAGGATAACGGTGTAAGTTTTCCTAAACTGTTTAAATAATAGATCATGGCAAGAGGCAGAGAATTCTTAAAAAATCTTGTAGCATCAAGAATAGATGAGGTGATTCCAGTAGGTGATGTGGTCCAAGGACAAACAGCCATAGAAACACCCATAGATGCTATAGAAGAGGAATTAGACTTTTCTGCGGAATTTGTTACTAGGGTTGGAAATATAGAACAGCTATTTCCAGCTTTGGTTTCAGATTTAAAATATTTTCACGACAACAAAAAAATTACCGAAACTGGTGATGCGAATGCTGCTGTAAATGATAGAGACATGATGATTTCTGTTAAATCTGATTTAACTGCTATCATACCGTTACCAGAAGATTTTATAAGATTTGTGTCTATAAAATTGAATTCATCAAAAAAAGAAGTAACAGAACTATTAAGTTCACAGGATCCTCAGTATAGGTTACAACAAAATAATCCGTACACGTCTGGAACAAGATACAAGCCTGTAGGCGCATTAGTTTCTTTTTCAGATTATAGTAATTCAAGTGACTTCAGAAAAAACACATCACCAAATTCTGGTTTTAATACAAACTTATTACTACAAAAACACACTATAGATACTAATGGTTATTTTACTTCAAATCAAACATTATCTGGATTAAACAACTCATTTAGTGGATTAGCTACTAACGATAAAATAATACTCACGGCTCAGACTGTAGAAAGTGAAAACGGTGTGTATTTAGTATTGGCTAGTGGTTCACCAACAAAACTTTCTAGTAACACTGATAGTACCGTAATAGGAGGAACAAGATACGCAACAGGTCAAGTAAATAATATGGCTATTGAGTATTTCAAGGCTAATGCTACAAGTGATACCATAGAAAAATTTTCTTACATACCAAGGCTAATTGCAGAAGATATTCCAGATGGTCTGATAGATCCTATGTGCTACCACTGTGCTGGTAGGGTACTAGAATCATTACAAAGACCACAAGAGGCGCAGGTGATGTACACAAAAGCAAACACGTATTTGACAGTATATAAAGAAGGATTAATAGGACAAGAATAATGGCAACAGATAGTAAAAACACCTCAAGATTAGATTTAGATGACATATATGATGTCATTAAAAGGCGTACATTTTATAAGTGTAAAGCTAAAAATTTAGATCATGATAAGTACGCAATATCTGGAGAAGATACTCAGGTCTTATATGAATTTATTACTGAGGGAACAGAAATTGTAGCAAATACCGCTAATTATATTAAGTTTCATACGCAGTCAGGATACGACGCATTAACCTATTACTCTCAATATGAGATGCAAGACACCGATAATGATGATAAATTTAAGTTTGAATCGGACACAGACGAAGACGGGGATCTCACTAATCCAGATAGTGTTGAAATAGATAATAAGGATATCATGTATCAAGATGATAACTCAGATAATTTAGGGGACAGAAAGACTGGTGAAAAACTTACTTCTTCTTCTGGAGATACTATAACATTTCAGATAGATGATTTAAACACAGACCAAACAAGATACACTGTTGTTCAAGGATTTATACGATCTGCTTTAATTAATTATTCATTATACAAGTGGTACACACTCATGGGGCTAGGCGAAGACGCAAGTGTTGAATTAGCAGAATTCAATGTTGCGGTAGATAGGGTAAGATATAATGCTGTGAGTAATCACAGAAATAAAAATATAAGTAGAAAGTATAGAATGTTTTAATGGCAGGATCTTTTAAACAACTTCAGTTAAAATCTATAAATACACTCTCTAATGAAGACGCGTATATAGACGGTTCATGTATTATTTTAGATAATGTAGAACCTAAAGGAGTAGAGTCTAATCCTAAGTGGATACCAGCAGACTCTCATTTACTCAAGCATAACACTAATTACAGTACGTCTACAAATGAAAAAATAAAAGTTACTCACGTACAAAGAGAGGGATTAAACACAGATTTTGATCATGGTAGTAGGTCTGGGACAGACTTCTTTTTAGTGTGTGAAACCGACACAAATAATAACGCAATAATATCAACGACTACTACTTCTGGTACAGATAAAAATAAACTTACAAATATCATTAATGACTCAGACGCAACAGGATCCCATAGTAATCCTGATATGCAAGCGTTTTCTTTGAGAGATGATCAGCAATTTATTCTGTTAAGTCAAAATAATACAGATAAACATAACCCACAAGATTTTGATCAGAACAAGTCTAAGATGTTTATGAGTAGAGGAGACACTGTATCTCATGTAATACCTCCGACTTTTCCAACCTTAACTGTCGGTCATACCACTGAAGATTATTCTATAGAAACATTTGAAAAAGGATTTCCTTTAGGTGATTATCCAGGAATACTAGCTAATAGAGATAGATATGTAGGAGTTATTTTTGCGTACCAAGCACCTTCTGGAGACTACATAAAACAGACCGCTCCTTATATACATAAAATAGATGGTCTTTTTGCTAATAGTACAGTAGATGAAGTATCAAAACTTACATGTGATAACACAGCAACTTCTAACTTTGATCCTACGTCATACGAAAAATTTCAATTCAATGCTTCAGCTGAAACTCCAGAAGCTGGAGAGTCCGATGTAGAAGAAGTAACGCCTAACACAACTTCAGATAAGTTTGTTGTTTCTAGTGAAATATCAACGAAAATACAGATAAAATTTAAAGTAATGTCTAGAACATTTTCTAGTAATTATGCAACTCAAGGAGCTTCTTTTAGAATTAAAATCACGAAAAATGGAGTTACAGACACTGCCCCTATTGTATATGAGTACACAATATCTGCTTATAATTTGTATGGTGTGGCTACGGGTTCTGTTATCACACAGATATCAGAAACCTTGAACCTTGAGCCTGGAGATTACTACGCAGTATTAGATGATCCAGTAGGATTTGATGCGCTTTCAGTTCGTATGACAGAGTTCGTATTACAAATATCAAGCCCTAGATCTAGTTTAACATCTACAAGAAACAGAGTAGCTACTCTAAAATTTACAAGTAACGGAAACTCTACAGGAGATATTTTTGGATATAGCTCAAGCACTGAATACAATGCCACATTAGGTACAGGTAGTAATTACTATGAATCAGATTCTTATATAAGTGGTACAGGAAGACAGGTAGCACACAATAAAATAAAAGACTTTTTTAATCTTTCTGGTGTGCATATACTTATTACTACACCAAAAGATACTTTTGAAGATGCTTTGAATGAAGGAACATATTATCATATAGCAAATTTTACAGAGACATCAGATGATGGGATTTATGAATTTAAAGATAATGAGTCAATTATTGTTACTAAAAGAGTAATGAATAATGATCCTTTTTCACATCATTCTCTGAGTGGATATAATATGAAAAAAGCATTAAACAGGGTATGGTTACTAGGATTAGTAACAGATTTTGCTCCAGGACACTCTGCTTTTTATCCAGGATTTTTAGCGCACACAGGAACAGATACAAACGAAGCAAATTCATTAAACTTTAATCCAGAACATGACTTTAATCCAGAAAATACTACACAAGTATTTGATAAAATATTACGGTGCTATATCACTGTTACTTTGAATGTAGATGGTAAAGAGATAAAAAGGACGAACAAAACGTACCTAAAAGGATACGTTTCAGGAAGCACTAAAATATCTATGATACCAAGTCAAATAGGATACCCTGACAGAAGAGCAACTAAAATACAATTTATAGCTACCCACGGTTCTGGTTATCAAAGCATAGAATACGATTTAGAAAAACATGCTTTTTTAAATCTTGCGTATAATTATTCACAAACCAACAGGTACACAACAGTCACAGACGGATCTGTTTCAGCTCCTTCCACTAGCGCAGCGCAGACCAATAACAGAAAGAATTTGTACGAGCCAGGAAAAATAAGGGTTTCTTCTATAGATGGATTTACTTTTCCTTTGCAGCAGACATATGAACTAGACGATATGGCTATTACTTGTGTAGATAATATTCAAGAGGCGTCACAAAGTTCATTTGGTAGGTACCCAGTAACAGTATTCTGTGCAAATAAAATCTATGGATTTGAATTTGGAGAGGGAGGTGTTTTATTTAAAAAACTCATGCTTATAAGTGATGATTATGGTGTTCACTCTAGAGACTCTGTAACAACTTTAAGGGGTTCTATTTTCTTTTTAGATAAAAATTCAATGTATACTTTAAGTGGAAATAACATACAAGAAGCACACAGGCCAATAGAAGATTTAAAAACACCTAGTATCACTCATGGCACAGAAAGCAATGGATTTTCTGTTACTATTGGTGGAACAAACTTTTTTAATCTTTTATTTACAAGTGGCGGAAATGGTAGCCCTTCTTTATTTTCAGATCCTAATAAAAACAGATTATATATATACAAAAGAAATGTAGAGTATACTGGTTCGTTACCTATGCTGATATTTGACACAAGGTATAACAGTTATTACACGTCATCTCAGGATTATATAGACTTATTCTTTGTAGATTCTACTCCTTATGGATTTAAAGAAGTAAGTAACACAATTAAAATATATAGCCTTCACGATAAAGACACCGCTGTGGAGTCTATAGCTATTAAAATAGCTACTGATTTTATGCCTTTTGATACCACCTTTAATTACAAAAAATTATTGTCTAGTGTACTACAAGGTAATTTTAACACTAAATCAAATGAGTATGTGTTCATTACTTTACAAGGAAAAAGAAACACACACGCAAGCCCTACAACACTTATCAAAATAACTATAGGTAAGTCATCTGGAACTGTATCACAAGACGGCGTATACATTAAGTCAAACAGAGGATCGTACCAATCTTTTAGATTGATTATTGACGGAACAGCGAAATTAACAAGTGAAATAGGGCAAACCTTATTTAATTATTTACCTAGAAACGCTAAAATTAAAATATAATTTTTGTAAATTTAAGGTATAAATGAGGTTACTCATTTTATTATACTTGAAAGCTACAGGCTCTAACGAATCTGTGGCTTTTTTTTTTGGTTTTTATGCAAGTACCATATGAATACATTAATAGACAAATCGTTGCTCACGGAACAAACAATCATGTTTTTAATTTCGTGCCAAACTACGATTGCTCTGGGGAGACGGTCAATATAGATGTTTTTAGTAAGGGTGTTAATAAGATAAAAACCATAGCAAGTGGTGTTAGTGGAGGCAAAAGATACAAGTCAATAACAGTTACTGGTGATTTCAGTAATATAGATAGAGGTAATGATTACACCATAAAGGTCATATCAACAAGTCCTGCTGATGCTGACGGTAACACCACAAAAAAAACAGTTGCAAAAGGAAATTTAATAATAAAGTAAATGGCATTAAATGATGATTTAACATTAGTTTTAGGGCATGTTGATGATACTAAGCTCCCTGTTACTTTTAGATTATTAAACACGTGTACTGGCGAAAATATTGACGCAGAAGTCTTTTTAATAGGAGGAGCTAAAGTAGGCGATGTTCATATATCTAATAACAGAACCACTGGTGGAGTACAAGGATCTGAAGTTACGGTCAATCTAAACTTATCTTCTATCCCTATAGGGGATGCTTACTCATTAAAATTTTCTACTACTAATGCTGGAGTTGTCGGTAAATCTAAACTCGTTGTTTTTGCAGAAGATGCTTTTTCTACAAAGCCATTAACTTCTGCTGGTACAGACTTTATTCTAAATAGCTTGTCTGGAGGATTAGTAACTGTTTATAAAGCTAACGTACAATACGCATCTGGACCAGTTGTAGTCGTTCACAACAATGATTTATATCTGTACTTAGGAGCTTTTCCTTTTACCACTACCAACATAACTAATGAATTGGCAAGTGGGTTATGGAAAAATGTGTTAAATCTTGATACAGAAACACTGCAAGATCTTATAGGGGCTATGGTATCTTCTAATACAGAAAGTGGTATAGCTGTCACTTATGATGATACTAATGGAAAGTTAAATTTTGATGTAGGTGATTTTACAATAACACAAACTGGAGATACAACTGGTACTGTAACAGTAACTAATCTTGCAAATGCTACACTAAACTCTACACTAGCTACAGTCAATAGTAATGTAGGAAGTTTTGGAAGTACAACTGCTATTCCTATTTTAACTGTTAACGCAAAAGGATTAGTCACAGGAGTATCTACGGCAACTATATCCACAGTTCTTACACTCGCAGCAGATAGTGGTAGTAATGATAATGTAACAATAGGAACAGACACACTTACTATAGCTGGAGGAACAGGATTAGATACAACAATATCTAATAACAACATATCAGTAGCTATAGATAGTACAGTAGCTACACTAACAGGTTCTCAAACCTTAACAAATAAAACATTAACATCACCCACATTAAATAGTAACACAAACATAGGAAGTGGTGGTATTATAAATTTTGGTTCTAATAAAATTTCAATCTCAGGTGATGCTATAGAAAAAAAGGATAGTGGTAACTTTTTAATTAAAGGTGAAGATGTATATATACAAAACGAAGCAGGTAGTAAAACTATTATAAGAGGAGTATCTACCGTTAGTTATCTTTCTGGTGCTATATTATATTATAACAATAGTGAGGTTTTAAGAACAATAGCTGGCGGTACACAATTAACAGGAAGTTTAACGTTAGACAGCGTGGCTCTATCAGCAGTTCAAACATCTGGTGAATCTTTTGCTGATAATGATACAAGCATAATGACCTCTGCTGCTATAGACGATAGGATAAATGCAGCTATACTTACAAAAGATAATACAGACGAAATTACAGAAGGTAGTAGTAATTTATATTTTACTAATGAGAGGGTAGACGATAGAGTCAACGCTTTACTTACAGCAGGTTCAAATATCACATTAACATATGACGATGCTGGCAATACATTAACTATAGCAGCAGCCCAACTAACTAACGAACAAGTACAAGATGTCATTGGTAGTATGCTTGGTGGTGATGAGACTGGTGGTATTGCGGTAACATATGATGATTCTAATAATCATATTGACTTTGCTTTATCAAGTATTCCAAATAGTTCTCTCGCTAATTCTAGCGTAACA
>CERA01065904.1_pt1 | contig 14891 bp, 20 predicted proteins | sample 530881 | NCBI WGS metagenome assembly CERA01 (sample SAMEA2621061, study PRJEB7988) | marine metagenome | biome: marine biome (ENVO:00000447); feature: deep chlorophyll maximum layer (ENVO:xxxxxxxx); material: "saline water (ENVO:00002010), including plankton (ENVO:xxxxxxxx)" | depth 50 m
ACCTTTAGTTGAGCTTTAAGGAATGAAGCTCCTTTTACTGTGGTCATCATAGAAGTAATAAGTGAACCTAATATTACAACAAGAACCCCAATACCCGTAGAAGCCATTCCTACTTTTATGGTTCTGAACATTAACTTGAAACCTGGTATAATACCCCTGACCATTAACCTTATTCTTCTCAAGGAAACACCCATAATATTGAAGTGCTGAATTCCTCTGAAGGCTTGTTTAACTTGTTTTCTTTGTGCTTGTTCTACACTTTTAATAGTTGCTGCTGCTTTTTTCCTGTCAGCATTTAAACTTTTTAATGCTATCTTTTCTTTTTTGAGTTCAAGTTCAGTAGCTGCAATTCTGTCTGTCATTTTCTCAAGACCATTTACATAATCTGAATTTACAGTTTGCTGCCTTTTTAATTCAATTAAAGAAAGTTCAAGTTTGTTTATTACTTCATTTTGTACCTCTACGTTTTCTGTAAGTTCTTGGTATTCAGTAATATTTTCTTTTATACTTTTATTTAAACTGTCAAACTCTTTTTTTGCTCCTGCGACGTTTGCTTTTATCGTTAATTCTGCTACTTCTTTTGCCATATCTTTTTATTTATTAAGGTAATATTGCGTTTGTAAATACTTGCATAAATGTTATTGTTGTAGCCCATCTAATATTCATATTTGCTGCACCTTTTACTGTTTGCCTGAAATTTGAACCACTAACTGCGTTAATCGGTGACCAACCTGATAGAGCACCTCCATTATCAGCAGGTGATGTTCTAGACCTGTCTATACTTAATGTTCCTGCTGCATTACATTTTACTACTCCACGTTCTACCCACGCTTTAAAATCTCCAACTGCCCCTGAACCACTTGAACCTCCTGTTCTTACCGCAAGTGTTTCTGATTGAAAATAATAAACTCTATTTACTTGTGGTTCAAAGTACCCCTCTGTGTTGTTAGGAAAACTATCTACCGTGCTACCATCAGTTGTGTCACAACCATACATTACAGTCCATCTCTGTCTTGTTCCCGCCCTGTCTGTTGTTGCGTTACCGCCTAGAACGATACTATTATTCATTTTAGCAACACCACCACCACCAAATACCGCTGAATTATTAATACCTCTTGGCACTTCATTAGATTGTCCTATCAGAATATTATTTTTAGTTCCTCTGTTGATAATATTATCTTGCCCCATTGTATAGGAATTTAAGGCACCAATTTGTATTTGATTCCTATTACCTTGAATATTATTATTTGTTTTCTGATTATTAATAGGTATTTTTGAAGTAAGCCTAAACGCAACACAACTACCTGTTGCTTTGTCGTATGTATAGCCGTAAGCTTCGCATTGTTGTTGGTTAGGAGTAATCTCAGTTGTTCCGTCTGTAAAAGTTACTATTCCTTCTTTGTTAATTACATTTGGTTTAACTAAGAAACCTGTTAAGTATGGTATAGTTCTAGCCATTATGGTATAAGTATAAATTCTACAGTTGATAAGCCTTTGGGCTTGTAATCTATTTTATTAACTCTAAATGATCTATTTTTTACAAAAACAGTATCATTAAATTGGAAATTCGTTATATCTCCTGGTGTTAAATTAACTTTGATAGTCATAATTCTTGTGTCAGGGTGGTAAAGTTCCATAAAGTAAGGAAACCAAAATAGGTTAAATAAATTCAGAGAGGTTGTGTTTCCTACTCCACTAAAATATTGACATTCTCCAAAATTAAAATCTCTAGTATCTGTTGCTGGGTCTGGAGGAGATGAAACAACTGATGGTACAGATGTAAGGTGGCTAAATTGTAAAAATTGATTATAAAAAGTTCCTGTAACTCCGTTTTGAGTAGGTATTTTATAAGTGCAAGATGTAAGTGTTTTAACTCCGTTATTAAAACATATACGTATTTTATTATTGAACCCGCTTGAAGTTCCGTCTTCAGAACTGTAAGAGTATATTGATGGGGTAATAAAATCATTAAATTCAGGGTCCAAAGGTTTTACGATTGTGGCTGCAAATGGTGTTGCCTTAATCTCTTTTTCACCTGTTAAAATTGTGTACATTTTAGCGTCAAACTCTGCCGAGCCATATAAGAACCCAGAGGTAGAGTTTTTATATACAGAGAAAGCATAATCGTCTTCATCCTCTTCAAAAGAAAACTTAGTTATTTTATTTAAATCCGTTAGGGGTTTCATCTTTATTTGGCTAATATCTATTTTAGTTGTCCAATCGTGTTGTATAGAACGACTAGCCAATGACAAATCAGATGTTGAACCACTAAATGAGTCTGGAACAAAAACATCTGAATATGGTTCTATTAATAAATTTCCAGGAGTTTGTTTATCTGGCATAGAAACTAAATTAAACATAGTCATAATGCCTTTCAAAAACTCCCATTGGTTTTGTTCACCTCTCATATTTTCTAACAAAACTTCACTTGTAATATCTGACACTCCTGTTGTGACAGTAATTGAATTTGATGGTTGTGGAAACCCTAATAAACTTGTTGGAGTTTGTGTAAGACTAGTTATGTTCGTAAATCTTTTAAATGAAGGTATAATAAATTCACCTGAATTTAAGAATACTTCAAATGTACCTCCGACACCTATATTATTGAAACTAGCACCACCCGCCGTTGCAACAATTGGCATATAGCTACCAAACACTTCACCTTGGGAAACCCCTCCTGAATTAAACTTTTCAAAAGCCATAACACCAACTTCATCATAACCTGAACCTGAATAACCTTGATAAGTGAATACCATTGAATTTACATTTACTGTGTATAACTGATTATCAAATTGAGCGGTAAACCTAGAATTACTATTATCATATCCTAGTTCAGGTTTTGATGAACTACTCATATCTTCTGTGTCAAATTGTACTCTAGTGTAACTTGTTCCTGCAGTTATACCCGTTGTTGAAGCGTTTGTTCCTGTTCCTTGTGCTAATGCGCTATTTGGTTCCTGTGCTTCTCCCCAATTAAAATCAACATACAACTTTTTAAAACCATCTTCATCAAAAAAAGAACTTGTAAAAGTAAAGGGTGTGTCTTGGAATATTCTGTCAATTAGGTATCTAGCTTGTATCCAAGGTCTAAATGCATTACCTAACCCTTGTAACTCAGGGTTTCCGTTTGTGTCTAATATAAATTGATGGTCCCAATCACAGAACGGGTATTTTATTGTTGCGTTCGCATCTCTATAACCTGATGTGTTAGCGTTTGGGTATGTTATCCCTGTCCCTGAATCATTCCAACTATTAAAGATTTGTGTTTTATTATATTCGTGTTGTAATTCATAAAAATTTATATCTTTAAAAGTCCTGTCTTTTATCACGTCAGCTAATGCCGTTACCTCTGAATATAAATTAACACTATAACTTATTTCCCCTTGATTATCAATAATATCTATCAATCTTAAATAGCCGTCAAATAAAACGAACCCATCTTGCTTTAATATGCTTTGTGATTTTATATAAGGATTAAAAACTATTCCGTCATCTGCTCTAGTTATTTCAAATATATTATCAAATATTTTGTTGTTTCTTTTTGTTCCGGGTAAATTAAATGCTTTAGAGTAAGATTGAACTTGTTCTCCTGCGTTTTTAAATTCGTCTGCACTTAATGTTAATGGTATTTCTTCTTCTTCATATAAATCTAAAATCACCTCTCCTGTACTTACGTCAACATCAGCTATTACTCCTGCTTCTTGCACCGAAACACTTATTACAACTGAACCTGTGGAAGCATAAATAACTATAAAATCATCATTATTAGAAACGGCATTAAAAGTAAACGTGTGCGTACCTACACCGCCATAAGAAAACCCGTTTTGTGAAGTTGCTAAGTTATAATGATAAGCGGTTTGTGTTCCGCCATTAGATTCTATTTCTAATTGATATAATTGACCTGGAGTTAAATTTGATAATCTTTGAATAAATCCTGAATCTCCCGGAAGAATAATTACGCCACCTGTTTTTGCACAAAAATTTGTTGTGCCAGAAAATCTACGGAATGTGTTTACAGGTGCTCCGTTAGAAAAGTTATTCATAAAAGTTTGAACAGAAAAAAAACTTTGATTCAAAAGCGATAGCGATGCATTAAAACCGAACCAATTAGTACCTTGCACGTAATATTCTGTGCCTAACATACTTATAGGGTTTAATCCATTATGCTTCTGCGGGTATAATATTAATTGAGTACTCATTATATTGTTTGCGTGTTTAGTTTCCTACTTAATTCTATATCAAACGTATATTGTATTAGCCTGTCATTTACTGTTGTTTTCTTTTTAAAAGAACTCGAAGTTAAACGGATTGGCATAACTTGTTGTGCAATCGTAGCAGGTGCAGTAGAAGATGTTTTTTCTTTTAATAAATATGTTTCTGGACTTACCATAAATTCTTCAAACATAGTAACAAACTCTTCTGACACGTAGTCTGTGTTTATTCTTATCTTTTCAACTGAATTTTTGTTAAATGTTTTAACACCTCCAGAATTTCCTTCTATATTAAATAAACTTTCATTCCACGTTCCTTGTAATTGATGATAAGTAGTAGCCTTGCTTGATATTGTCCTAGTGCTTTTCATATTGAAAGTGTAATAATCCCAACTCCCGTATTGATTCAACCAACATAATCGTATTGGTTCAAATCTTTTTGCGTTAGGACAATCAATAAACAAAGTATAAGTTTTAGTAATAGGAACATAAGTTCCTGGAGTCACTTGGTCAGCCATAATTCTATATTCTATTTTACCGCCTTCAATTTCTCCATCTGTTACCATAGTTGCGAAAGTCGTTGAAGCTTGTTGTAAGTTAGCAGGACCTATACCAAAGAAAACTAAATATTGTTGTGATTCGTTTAAACCTACTCCGTATGGATAACCACCATTAGAGCCACTCATATCTAAATTAATAGTTGCAGTGGTGCCATCATTTTTAGTAATAAAATATTGTATTCTTCTACATATTTGTTGCTTCCCTGGTGCTGGTATGAAAATTGATTGTGTCATATAATCATTTACAAAACATCTTTGCTCAGTTCTTGGTGCATTAGTTAAAAATCTACTATTGAAAACATCTCCTATTGTAAAATTTTCTGCAAAGAAGTTAGTTCCTAATCCGTTGAATATTTGTGTTAATGGATTCGTATATTTCAAATAACCATTAAAAACTTTAAAAAGACCTGAATTTACAGAAGTACCATTTGCTCTAGAAACTATGTTTGGTAAAGTAGCGTCGGCTCCTAAATATTCAACAAAGAATTGAAACTTTACATTACTAAATGTATTTATATTTCTAGACCATTTATCTATACAATGTAAAGGTAACGGAGCACCAAATGAATTTGCTGGAAAACCCATAAAAAGAGCATTATCAAAAGCTAAGTGGTCAGCACTTACATAATTTTCAAGGATATTTTTGAAATTAAAAATACCTACTCCTGCGTTATTAGGTGTGGTTTTAAATATACCAATCAAATCATCTGTCAAACCAACGTTAGGTATATCTCCTTTTGATATATGTACTTCAACTCCAAATTTTACTCGGACTTCTGTGGCTACTGCGGTTTGGTTAGAAACAACAAAAACTGAGTCTTGTCCTGCCGGAAATGTAGTGTTTGTTGGTGTTTGTTCTATTATTGATACTGCCATATTTTAAAATTTTGTGTATGTTGTTATATACGTTTCTACGTCTTCTTTAAATTGTGTTGCTATTTCATTTTGTAATTCTGAATACTTCATTCCTAATGGTTCTTGAAAGAAACTTATACTTGGTATTCCTCTTGATTTTATTTTCCTACCAATCAAAAATGCTAAATTAGAAATGTATTGACCTGTGTTTTTATCTCTTCCCCTTCCTAACCCTTTTGGTTTTATACCTTTTTTCTTAATCCATCTTGAAAGTATATCTGGTGGTGGTTGTAAAGTAGTATACGAATAAGGGCTTGTTCTTCTCTTACCTTGCCAATTCGTAAAACTTCTTTTTACTTTATTTCCTGAAACCCCTTTGTCTAAAAAAGTACCGTAATCTAACATATAAAAAGTAACATCAATCCCGTTAGGTTCTTGTCTTACTTCAACACGTATAGAACCGCCTAACCGAGTATTGCCCTTAGCATCACGTAGTTCATCTTTTGATAGCCTAACAACTTCGTTACCCCAGTCTTGTAAATACTTTTCTAAATTGGTTAAATCCATTATATCAAGCCAACAAATAATTCTACTTGTACATCTGTTGTTGAACGTGGTCTAACCTGTAATGTAACTATATCTTCAAGCGTTGGAAAGTTAGGTGTTGTGTCAGCTTCAGCAATCGCTGCCGTGTCTGCTTGACAAAGTATATGAGAGTTACCTGCCGTAATTACCACTTGATAATTTGTGTTTTCTGTTACCACCGCTAAGTCCATTGCTTCAGTTGGGCTAACATTTGTTACTCTTATGTACTTGCAATTTTCTAAATCTAAAGCACCTGCTGCTCCGTGAGGTGTTGAATTGAATACTGCAATTGTTGTTGTATTTGAATGTGCGCAAGTTAAAACACGCTCCATTACATCAACGATATCTGTTGTTGTAACAGAATTTGTTGAACCTCTCAACGAACCATTTATTGTTACACTTTCACTAATTGTTGTTACTAAATCTGCCATAATTATTTATTCTTTTTTTTATCTATTTGTTTTAATTTTCTTATTGCCCAGTTTATACCTGATGTTCCTCCCCAACCCAACCAAGCTACATAACCATTGTCTTTCCAAGGTGTTGATTTGAATTTAGGGTTTATCTCTGCATTTTTTTTATGTCTTTGAAATGATGCCATTCTTGCTATTGTTTCACGTGAAATCTTAGCTCTCCGTGACAATTGGGCTGCTCTTGTCCATCCAGTTCTTGTCATTCCTTTGACTTCATCTCCGTGTTCTTTTTTCCAACGTATAACTTTTTTTGCGTTATTAGTTGCACTTTGTGGATAATCATTGTAAGTTTCAAACTTAATACTTATCTCTTCTAACTTCTCTAATACATCTTCGTAGTTCATAGTGTTATTGTTATTTTAAAAAATCCAATTTCTATTTTGTATTTACCTATTTTAAATTTCATTATGAACCTAATGCAAAATCCCCCATCGGTATATCACAAGTGTCAAAATTATTTTTTGTCAGCACTCCAATATTAAAAACCCAGCCACAACATAAATTATCAAACCTTTCAAGAAATGGTTCTAATGTATATTCACCTTCTGTAAAATACAATGGAGCATTAATATCACCAACAATAGAAAGTTCCCCGTGCTGTGAAAGTCTTGAACTATGCCTAAACACACCTATAATATCAGTGGCTATTTGTAGTGTTTGGTTGAACACTTGTTGCTCATTACTTTTATTGTCAATTCTCTTTAAGTTTGCTTCTTGTTGTCTTGTTGGCCAGTCATTCTTTTCACTAACCATATCCATAATGAATATTTGAAAATTGTATGTTAGAGAACTTTGACCTGTTTCTACGTTAACAGGATTAATATGCACAAGAGGAAACTTTTCCATCTTAGCTAAATTTATATCGTATATATCTCCTACTGAAATGCTAGATACTTGTAAATGATTTTGAGCAACCCTGCACAAAGTGTCTACTACGTTGTTATAAGTTTTATTCTTTACTGCCATAATTTACATTATTTTGTGTATTTAAATCTATTTCATATGTTAACCAAGTCAAACATTCAAGTAAAGATAATTTAGTTATGTTTTCTAACTTGCTTATATCTTGATTGCATAACCTGTGCATCACTCCGAACCAACCCCATTTTTCTGCGAAGTTCTCTGTCGGGATTTTTTGATTTGTTTTTTCCTGTCCTCCATCAAAGATAACGGCAAAATCGTTACGAACACCCGTACGAAATTCCAAAAAAAAACCAGTGCGTTCTGCACTTGCTCTGCTGACATCTTCTTCATCTTTTCTGCCCTGACTCGTATGTTACCATCATAACCTGTTATTGTATAAACATCATCTTCCTTTTCAATTATCTTTCTAAATAAAATTGCCATTATCTCAGGCAAATTCTTTTGTAACCCGTCTTGAATAAATGTTTCTATATCAGCATATTCACCTAAAGTGATTTCAGATAAATCAGGATGGAAACCATATTCAACACCATCTATTTCTATTACTTTTCTTAAGACCTCATTGTGTTGAGTTTGTAAAGAAGACATTTTCTCAAATATATCTGTTACATCTCTTAGTGATAATTCTTTGATTACTTTTTTTGGTAAGTCAGAAAGTAAAGCAATTGTTTCTTCTGCTTCTTTTGTTTTTGTTATATCCTCCTCAACTGTTAATTCCATCCACTTCTCTAAAGTTACATCTGACCAATTAGTAATCAAATTATATTGTTTACTCTTCCCGTCTTTTTTAATCTTGAGTTTCATATTTTAATATAGAAAATTTGTTTATTTAGTTTATTATTTTACCTTTGCCCCGTTTTAGTTGATAGTTGATTTTGTAAAAGGGTAGTTCATAGTACAGGGACTGCCCTTTTTTTATTGCACAAAATACTTTCCAAACGAAGCGTCAATCTCATAATACATTCTCATAGCTAAAGCATCTGAGAAGTCTGGAGAACGCCCTATTATATCTTTTACTGTTTCTTTTGCAACCATTTGCAACTTGTTATCTTTGTCTGCATCTTTCATTCTTACCTGCTCACACTCTTCAATTATTTGGTTTTTAATTGTTATATCATTACATTGAATACCTAACTGACCTTTGTTTATTAAATCTGCTAACTTATAGTAACATTGAGTTTTTAAGTTCTGATAGTTTTCTTTTTTAATTGGTCTTGCGTTATTTACAAATCCTTGACAACGTAGGTAATCTTTGACACCACCACCAACCCCGTCTTCATCTACAATAATATTTCGTAAACTAACTTCGTGTTCTTGTTGTAACTGTCTAACTGCGTCCACAACCTCATTTACAGAGCTTTTAAGCAACGTTCTAATATTTTTAAGGTATAGCCCTTGCCAAAGCATTATAACTGTTTTATCGCTTCCAAAACGTGCAACATCACAACTGATATACTTTTCACCATCAATGCCTTTAATATCAAACATATTTAGTATAGCATCATATTCTATTAAATTATCTTTTGTTGCATCATATTCCCAATTACCAAATAATAATCTTTGTTTGCTTAATTCATCAAGTGTTTGTAATTGTGTTTTGTAATACTTTGATATGTACTCATTATCATCAACTAAACTTTGTATGAACTTTCTGTGCGGTTTTTGTTTACCTTCTTTTGCTGGTCTGTAGTATTGCGTGTATACCCAATTCTTTGCTGGGTTACAAGTCATTAAAAGTTTTGGAATAATATTGTATTCATCTAACTTATAACGCATTCTTGATGCTACTATGTTTTTTGCTTTTTCTGTTATTTGATTCGCTTCATCTATGAACGCTCCTGTTATTTCTAATGAACCTAAGTTGTCAAAGTTCCTGTCGCTTGGGTATAAGAATAAATCTTTTAAAATGATTTCAGACCTGTTGTAAAAAGTAACTACATTAGAACCGCCATTAAAATTATAATGCTTACCTGCCTTTAGGTTCCACGTTTCGCAAACTTCTAAGAAAGTATTGAAAGTTGTTTTTTTTAGGCTATCTAATTTAGACCTTCCCATTAAGTATCTAGTCTTTGGATATTTTAAACACATAAGTATCAACCAACTACAACCCACCCAAGACTTTCCTCCACCTGCGGCACCACCAAACAAAACTTCTGTAGTAGTTTTATCAAACAGGTATTCAATTGCCTTTTCTTGTGTCGTTGTAAAGTTAGCTTCAATATTCAACTCCTTTGATGTTTACGTTAATCTTAACAGGCTCATCTCCTGATGTCAAATCTAACTCGCTTCTTTCAACATAACCTCTTTTCTTTCCTTTAGTTTTTAAAAAGAATATTGTTGCTGAAGTATTACCATCTTTCATTTGTGCGTGTAATTGACTTTCTCCAAAATCAAGAGCAATGTTTTCAATATCTTTTACTGCCTTAGCAAACTCAGCGTCTTCTTTTAACCATTTGTAATAAGTAGAACGTGGTACCCCTGCTGATTTGCAAGCAACAGTAACAACGCCTAAACTACTTTCTAATGCTTTTAAAATACTTTCCTTTTTTATGTGTCCACTTTTGTCCATACTATATTCCTTTAAATGCTTTTAACGGATAGAAGATTAATGAGTTTCTGAACCCGTCTTCTGCTATTTGTTTTATTGGTGTTACTCCGTGTACGTTCTTCCAAGCAGGGTAAACTAACATTGAGTTATCTGCCTGTTCAAATGTAGCGTTGTAGTCAGGAACATTTAAACAACCGCCATTTGCGTTATTTCTTTTAGTTAGTATTGTGTTTACTGTTCCTACAATGTTTCCTGTATCTCTGTGAAATGGTGCAGAGATGTTAAAATTTGATATACTACTTGTGTATATGTTTCCAAATCTCCATTCATCTTTTATATCTTTAAATAGTTCTACTTGTTTTTCATAAATATGCGGTGTTAATTTTTTAATTATTTGTTCAGCTTCTAAACAAGCACCCCACATTGCCTTGATAAATACTTGTGCTTTTTTATCCCTGTGAACTGATGATATGTTTGGGTAAGGTCTTCGCATATGCGGTTTAGGTGCTATGCTTCCTATTATTGTACTCATCTGCACAACTCCTGTTGCTTTTGCTTCTGCCCGTGTCATTCCCTCCTTATATACTTTTGAGAACACATCACTTCTTTCTAACATTGACTTAGGAACATTATCCCCTCTAAATTCTTTGTCTGCTATTGCTAATAGTTTAGAAAGTTTTTCACTATACTTTGAAATGTCTTTTATGTAAAAACCTATTATTTCCCCTTCTAATTCTAATAAACAATCTTCTTTTACGTTAGGTTCGTAATAAGGACAATCATTCCCTATCTTAGTGTTGTGTTCTACTTGTTGTAATTTTAGTGTTTTCATCTTTTTATTTTTATATGAGTACCTGTTGGTTGGTTTTTTTTGTTTTGTATTATTACATTTTCAGGGTAGAGATTTTTAAGTATTAAAACATCTTTCCTTTTTTCATCTGCTCTAGCTTCAAGTGTGCCTATACCGTCAGAACCATATCTTTCAAAATCTGCATAACATTCTTGTAATATTAAATTACCGCCGTACTTTTTTAAATGATATAAAGTTGCATAATAATCTGTTATACAACTAACATCATCTCTCCACTTGAACTCTGTTTTTTTTATAGCAAAAAATCTTCCGTCAACTAAACCGTACTTTCCATATTTCTTGCTTGCATAAAGTGCGTTTCCTGTTGAATTTAATCCTACTAATTTGGCTCCTATTTTATCTGCTATTTTTATAGTTTCACAAAGTTTGTCGTAAACATATTTTAAATTACATTCTACAAATTTATTTTTTTCCCTGTCAATTTTGTAGCTTTTTTTATAATCATCAGAAATGAAAACACCCCATTCGTTATCAAATAACATATCTAATCCTGCATTAAAGTTATGTTGTATTCCTTTAGGTTTGTTAGTTTGGTTTATTATTCCGTATATATTTTCAAATTTACTTTTATTATTGTGGCATAATACGTTGTGTTCTATTCCCGCTTCAAATAATGCTTCTGAAGTCGTAGCAGTTTTGTATCTATCATAATATAATGTAAAAACTTTAGGCATTCTTAAATGCGTTCAAAACAATTTGTCCTACATTTTTCCCTGATTCTCTTGCCTTTTTTATTAATTCATTTGCTTCATCATACATACTTACTTCAAATTCTATAACAATTCCACGTAACACATTGTCTTGTTTAGATTGTAAAGTGTCTCCTAAATCAATATCATCAAGTGCAGAATAATCAACGGCTTCTTCAGGTTGCCAAACATCCATTCCCCATTCTCCTAGCTTCTGGTTATCCCATTCATTACCTAGAATATCCCAATCCCATTCTCCAAAACCAACATTGTCTTTTACAATGAATTCTTTTTTTTGCGTTTCTGTTAATCCTTTTGCTACTTTTACAGGTACTTCTTTCAATCCTGCTTCTACACAGGCTTTGTAACGCATATTACCTCCGAGTATAATATTGTTTTCATCTATAATAATAGGTCGTAAATCTAACATCTCAGGAAAATCTTTAATGCTTTTTACTAATTTTTTAAACTTATGCTCTTTGATAATTCTAGGATTATCTTTGTTAGCTTTTAATTGGTTTACTTTTAATTTCATATTATATAATGTATTTATTTTAAATTTATTTAGTAGTCTTCATTTATTCCCCTTTCTCCAATGAGTTTTTCTTTTGCTCCATCCCATAGGTAATCACGTTTTTTATTTCGTGACAAACTTTCTTCAGTTCTTTTTATAGTTGGCATTCCTTCTTCAGGTTCGCTCTCCATATATTTCCCACAAGGGCATTCCGAACCTTTCGTTACCCATTTTTTATTACGATAAACAATAGAAACTTTTTGAATTTCTTTCTGGTGTTCTCCGCATTCGCATTTATATAATGCCATCGTCAAGTAATTTATCTAACTCAAAATGTAAATGGTTAATTGCTTTTCTTATATCTTCAATTCCCCCGTCTTGATGTTTCTTTTTACTTCTTAGTAAATAAGTTACTGCCGTTCCAACATTATAAGTTAGGTCAAAATTTTCAACAACATCTTTTGCCATATATCCTTTTTTCCCTTTGTAGTATTCTGGTGTTTCTTTAATTTTCATTGTGTGTATTTTTCGTAAAGTTTTTTAATTGCATCAAAACAAGTTGCTAAACAAGAACCACAACTGGTTCCTGTACTATAATTCGTTGCGTGTATTGTGTTATAAGTTTCTATCATTCTTTTTTTTGCTTTATGGTTCTTTGCTCTACCTGTTTTTAAATCTTTCCACATATCTAAAATCTCTTCAATTATCTCTTGTGGTAAATCATCTGGTGTTTCTGTTGTAGTAGTTTTTTCCCATTTTTTTTGTCCGCAACCCATTGTTGCTAACCTTGCTTTTATTTTCATAAAACAACCACAATCTTTACACGTTCCTGTTGGTTTAAAATAATAAACACAAGATTTGCAAATATTAATCCTATCCTGATATATGTTGTTTGGTACGAAGAATTTCATCTATATTATATATTTTTACTGCATCTTTTTTTTTAAGCACCTTTTCAGGGCAAGGAAAACCAAATTGCATAACAAAACTGTTCTTAGTCTTCGGATTGTATAGTTTCATCTAATTTCTTTTTTAATAAGTTTCTTACTTTATCTATAGTTGTGAACAAACTATTCCTGCTTATTCTTGTTTTTTTAGCTAAACTATCTAAAGTGTTAGATTCATAATAATATAATTTGAATAACTCTCTATCATACCAATTCATTTTATCTAACTCAATATCAATTTCTTCTAGCTTTTCCCATTGGTATGTTCCTGTGTTGTCATCTGCTAAATTATATATACTAGAATTGTATTGACTTTGTGCTGATGTTCTAACTGAACTATCATTCACGTAACCTGCTGCCAAATTTCTATAATACTTTCCATACTTGTAATAGAAGCTACTTCTCTTACTTGTTAAAAACCTACGTAAAGCGACTGCTCCGTATCTTACTATTCCATCAACACCATCTTTAGTGTATATATTTTCTAGTACTTCTGGGTTCATTTGTAAAAAATAAAGCATTAATTCTTGAACCGCATCTCTTACGCTAGTTTTATTGCTACTATATCTTAACCCAATGTTGATGAATCTTTTATCTAGTTTGGATATTTCTATATATATCTTATTCATTTTCAGGTTCAAATTCACCAATTTTATCTACAACATCATTTACCATTTCTTGTAAAAGAACTTTGTAAGCCCTAACAACTCCTGCGTTTCTTTTGGTTTCTATAGCTGCAAAAAAACCATTTGTAGTAGTTGATATGTTTATTGGTAAAATCATTAACCAGTCGTAAAAATTATTTTCTTTTACTCCGTTTCCATAGTTATTATGATACTCAAATATTACATCAATAACGTCTAAGTAATTGTTATACTTTACATCATTACTAATATCTTTTACGAATTGTTTGCAGGTGTTGATATAAACATCAATCAATGTTTTGTGCTTTTGATTTGCGTAGACAGGTTTTGTCATAACGCAATAGTATAAAAAAAAATTAGTTGATTCCCTTTTCTTTAATTAAGTTTTCAACAACAGATTTGTAATATCTTATTTCTTGTTGGTAATCTACTCTTGACATTTTTAGTAGGGTTTTTGATTTGATGAATAAATCGTGTGAAGTTGATTTGCCATATTTTGCATCTAAGTTTTCACCAAACTTCCATTGTTCTCCGTGTCTAAAGACATTGCAGGCTGCACATTGAACTTGGCAATTGTATTCATCCCATCTTGTTGCGTTATGCCTACGGCTTTGAAAATGTCCGCATTGTAAATTTTTATAGTAATCTATTTTTCCGCAGGTAAAACATTCTGTTACACCTCCAAAATTAGCATTACGCAATCTAATATAAAGACTGAACCATTTGTCTAGTTCTTTTTTTAGTTTACTTATTGATTTCATACCCTAACTTTTTACGCCATTCGTCTTGATATGTTCCCTTTCTTAAATGATATTTTTTACCTCTGTATCTTGGTTCTTCTTCTTGAAGTTTTGCTCTTGCTCTTTTTATACTTGGTGCTAAAGTCAATTTACCTTTAGCGTATAATTGAAAGAATTTATACGATTGAGTTTCTGTTGGGTCGTAACCTAATTTTTCCATTTCTCTGAACCAAATATGAGCAGTTAATTTTGTGTCGCTATCAGCTAGTTCTGGTATTAATTCTAATAAGTGTTTTACCTTTGCTTTAGTATTCATAATTATATATCTTT
>CERA01011493.1_pt1 | contig 14665 bp, 17 predicted proteins | sample 530881 | NCBI WGS metagenome assembly CERA01 (sample SAMEA2621061, study PRJEB7988) | marine metagenome | biome: marine biome (ENVO:00000447); feature: deep chlorophyll maximum layer (ENVO:xxxxxxxx); material: "saline water (ENVO:00002010), including plankton (ENVO:xxxxxxxx)" | depth 50 m
TACACTTGCACCATCAAAGTCAAAACCATCAACAAAGTTGTCGAGATCTCCACCTGTTATGCCAAAGTCAAAGTCAGTATCAGTAGAAGTACCTGCATGTGCTTCTGTAACCTCAAAACCTGCATGAAGTATAACTGTATTCGCAGGAATAGTTAATCCTGGAATGACATCATTAGCTGCAAGAGCAGTACCTTTATCAGTAACAGCCTGTGCAAAATCTAGCTCATGCTGAATAAAATAAGGTTGCCTACCTCTAGCAGACATTCCTCTTGCAGGAGAAGTTGTGTTATCACCTAAAGCCATATTTCAATCCTCCCTATTATATGCCAGATACATAGATAGCATTCACAAGAGCCTCTGGTCTGAGTATCTTGCGGCCATACAAATGCATCCCACGCACTATGTCTGCAAATGAGTCAGGATCACGATATGTTTCAGTTTTATTCAACTGTTCTGCTGTAGCTATGGCAGATGAGTGTCCTGCTACTACGTAGCCAAAGTGAGTACTTCCAGTAGAGGTAGTACCTGTTGGGCCACTGCCTTTAATAGGCAAGTTGTTGGACATGTAAATTCTGAAACCATGTAAGTTATCAGCTACAAGCCCATTTCTAAGTCCAGATCCACCAAAGTCGGCATTAAAAAGACGAGAATCTTCATCCTTTAAAAGTTCCATGAATACTGGATCAACTACCATCCAACGATTAGTGCTATCAACATTCTGTTGATCTAACTTACGTGACATACGTGCAATAAGAGTTAGTGGGTTAGTTGTAGCAGTTGTAGTATTATGTGTTGTCGCCCCACCTGCACGTGGTACTAAAACAATGGCATTACCGCCAGAGCCACTATTAAAGTCGCTTGCGTCTAATTCCATATCTGTTAAGATACCATCTGTACCTGCTGCTGAAACAGCAACAGTTCCTGAATCTGTACTAGCAGTTCCAGAAATAACATTACTATGTAATGCATTTTGCGTATTACCAGTCATGTACATAAGTACTTCTTGGTCATACTGATCAGCTAAACGATGAGCTGCACGATCTGTAGCTAACTGCATAAAGTTAACGTGAGAATGTGCTTCCTCTATATCGTCCATTTTAAAAGCATAATAGTTAGCTTTATCAACGATAAGAGTAAAGTCCTCGTCATCTAGGTCTTGTGCTGAGACTTGAGTGCCTCTAGCATATGCACTAACAGAGATTTCTGGTTCTTTAATAATTTTAACCGTATCTCCCTGATTCGCAATCTCTCCGAAATAATCAGAGTTAGTTATGTCTCCAATGACAGTTGACTTACGGAATGCAAGCTGTACCTGTTTGGAGTAGATTATTGGACTAAAATTACCATTAGGTAAATTGCCATAACCTGCAGCTGTAGAAAAAGCCATGATTAATCCTCCTTCATAGGCTAATTAAAGCAAACCGATAAGAGAGGGCCAAATTTATAGAGTGACACAGTAGTGGGTCTATAGTAGTTGGGTAGTCTAACTTATTACTATGTTTGATATGTTATAGTTATATGCATAAGATGCGTAATGTCAATAGTTAATTAACGTGCTGCACCAGATACATCGTAAACAAACTTACCAGATTTAATAGCTTCCATAATTTCAGGAGCTGCTTTAGAGTATTCTCTATCTGTCATTTTGTTTACTTGAGACTCTCTAAGGTAGGATGAAGTTTCATCGGCTTGTGGAGTCGTCCTCGCTCTTTTATTTGATACTGCAAATGCTGCGCTATTATTAGGCTTTGATTTGTTTGTATCTGTTTTGTATAAATCAATTACTCTAGATGCTGCTTTTGCATCTGTATAATTTTCGTACAAGGCATCTTGCACCCATTTAGGTTGCCCATCTGCCCATTCGTGAAATTCGTCTGTTTCTCTAATTTCATTAAAGTCAGGATGATACTTGAGAAGTTCAGCTTCTGCTTTCTTTAATTCAGCATCTTCTTTAACTTTTTCTAATTCTTGCATTCGTTGATCTAAATGATCTGCATTTTCTTTTGCTTTTTTAGATGCAATTGTTTCAACAATACTTGCTACATCAGGATATCTTTTAGCCCAAGCATCTATTTCTGCGTCTGATTTAGGTAATACTAATTCATTTTTAGTAGCAGATTCTAATTGAGATTCTAAATTGCCTATCCTATCTGACCATTCTTTTTCTTTTTGAGATAAGTGCCTACGCAAATCTCCATATCGTTTTTTAAAAGTTTGTTCTTCTTTAGTCTTAGGCTCTTCTTCAGTTATCTCTGTCTCTTGATTTTTATCTACAGATTGAGAAGATTTTTCTTCATTTGGTTTAGACATTAAATCTGCAAGTTCTTTTTCTTCTTGCTCTATTCGTTTTTGATTTTTATTAGTATGTTTTCTTTCAACATATCCTGCAACTTTTGGTTGTTCTACATTCTCTAATTCTGGCATATTTATCTCCTTCTAATAGGGCCAATCTGTTGGGTAGCTATAAGGTGTCTTATATTTTTACTCTTTCCATTTGGATAGTTTTTTTAGGCATACCACCTTTTCTAAAACCAAATCCTCCTGTGTATCCTTTTCCTTGTTGTTGTCCTTTACTCACTGCATCATCATCGTCATCATCGTCATCATCTTGAGAAGCTGTAAACTTTTCTGCGGCTTGACCACCACCATAAGCTTGAGAAACTTTAGCTTCTTGTTTAGCTTGTCTTCTATCCTCATTATCTTGTGCTTGTTTTTCTCTAGCTTTTTGTTGTTCTACAAGCGTAGCTCCTGCATCTCCTTCGTAGCTTGGCGTATCATCTTGTGATATATTTTTTAGTATATCAGCCGTTTGTTGTAAACTAGCAGATCCTAAACCAGCACTAGCAACTTCATTTGATGGAGTGCTAGTATCTACTCCTGATGTTCCTGCAGTTGAAAAATCTGGCCTACTTAAAGGAGCTTTCATTGAAGAACCAAGTGGGCTATAGTCTCCTGTTCCTGCAAATGGATCATCTCTAAAGAACCCACCTTGCTCAACACCTGGCCTAATACCAAAACCACTACCATCATCTATTATAAGACTTCCATCTTCTCCATGTTTAGAAGAACGTCTAAGTTCTGGAGGTAGATAGCCTAATAGTAATGACGGATTATTTGCTAATTTTAAAGCTAATTCTGGATCGCCTATTTCTTCCATTATATCTTTTATAGGAACTAAAAAACCTCCAACTTGATAATAATCACCTCTTAACATAACTGTATGTTCATTGCCACTTGGGTCAGTTACTCTTCCTACACCTGTAGCTAAGAAATCTCGTTGTGCATATCTACTAAATTCTGCTCCGTTATTCCAAACAGTTCGTGGTTTGCTAAGTATACTTTCTAATTTACTACTATCAACTTGTTTGCCATTTACGATTCGTACATAACCATGTTTATCTGCTTTTGGATTAGAAGGATCGTATTTAATAACATAAGTTGTTCCATCTGCTGTTTGTATTTCTGTGTCTAATTCTAATAGATCATTAATATTGCCTACTTCTTCATCTTTAGCTTTATTAAAGAAAGAAGATAAACCACCTATTTCTTTATGTAATAAAATGTTTTCTAATACAATTCTTTCATTTACACTTAAATTCTGTCCTTGGTTATTAAGACCTTTTGCTAGGGATTCTTTAGCTGTTTTTAAAACTTCTTTGTGTCGCATTTTTACAAACTGTGAAACAATAGGAATACTGCCCATAATATCACCTGAACTTAAACCTGTAATTGAATCACCTTCTAACTGTGTTAAATATTGTGAATAATCATCATATGTCCATTTATTAGCTGGCCCTGTTTGATCACCTGCATAACCATCTCTTCCACCAACAGTAGCTACATGATTATTACCATCTTTGTCTTGAAAAAATACTTCAGTTGATTTATTTGGAAATGCTTTTTCTTCTTCATCTTCATATCCAGGCCTATCGTCTGTTTGACTTGTTGCTTCAAGGTTGTCTGTTTGTTCACTTGGAGTTTCTTCTTCAACACTTTCCTCTTTCATTTCATCTGGATATCTTTCAGGAAAACAAACTTTACTATACTCTATCCCTTGCGAACTTGATGTTAATACATAACCTGTTGGCGCGCCTTGACCTTCTAATAAAGTAAGTTCACTACATTTATCATTAATATATCTAGCAGTTTTAATTGCAGATGCTGATGGTACATTAATGCCTGTAGGCACTGTAACACCTGATGTATATACATTACCACTTACACCTGTGCCAAAATTACTTGTTTGCCCCATCTGAGGAGTTGCCATAACAGGAGCTACATAAGTTAATGGATTCTGTTGTGTAGTTATCTGTGGTGTACTTACAAATGAAACTCCTCCACCTGGTTGATATCCACGAGGTGTACCCCCTTCATTAAATGTTTGTAGCTCATCTGCGGAAAATGGAAAATCTCCTGTATCCATTTCAGGTTGTGGAGACATAGGCGTACCACCAATACGTCCATCTCTTTCCATTCTAGATAATGCCATTTTAGCTTTATCTCTTAAATCTTCAAAAAACTTTAAACCATAATACTGAACAACGTCTGCTGGTACAACGTACTCACCTTCACTTAATTGTGCAGGTATGTCATCTCGTACTTCTTTAGCTAATGAACCTGGTGGTACTTCATTACCACTGACAGGATCACGATTCATACCATCGTCTTGCATCCCACCTTCTTGAAGCATACCCCCTTTATTAAATTTAGGAACATCTTCTAGGTCACTTACTAGTTCAATTCTATGATTATTAACATTCATGGGTGTACCACCTTTATTAAGATTATTTTGCTGTTGACGTAACTTTGTACGTTGTTTAACTAAATTATTTATTGTTGATGTAAATTCTCCACCAGACTGTTTTAGTAATGAATTAATTTGTTTTTGTAATTCTTGTAAAGAAGTTTCATCTTTAGTTGTATTTAAAAGATTAATAGGAGAAGAGTCATCTATATCTGTTTTTAATAACTTTAAAGTGCTATCTATAGTATCAGGAGTAACTCTACGAACAGCTAATATTTGATCTATACGTTCAGACTTAACTGAAGCTGAATTATTTTGATTTCCACCTAATACGTATATATAACCTTTATCTGGCAAAGATTTTCCAAATGAAATTTCATCACCTACAAAAATAGCAGCGTGTTGCCCTACACCATCTCCATTACGATCTATAACAATTATATCACCACTTCTAGCATTTTTAATACCACCTTCTACTTCTTTGCCATGATATTTATATTGATTAGCTCTTGCAGGCGCTGCTGTACCTGATCCTTTTCGTCCTTTAATTGTTTTTCTAGTTACAGTTGGAAGATGCGACTTAAATAACAATTCATGTACATAAGAAGCACACCACCAGACTTTTTTAGCATCTATTGCACTTGGATTATTTGCATATGCTTCAATATCTTTTCCAGATAAAGCATTTGCTAAAATTCCACTAATAGCCACAGCCTGTTGAGGATCACTTTCTTTTAAACCTGTTTCAAAAGTAAATCCAGTGTCAGTTTCTTTACGAATTAAATGTTCTAAGTCAATAGCAGTTTTAAAAACTTTTGGAATAAGATCTCGCCTTTGCCACATTAACTCTCTAGAATCTTTTTGCAAATAAGGTGTACCTGATGCCATTGGCTCGTCTAAATTAGTTTCTCCAGGCAAAGTAGTAGAAGCATTTAAATTAAACTTAGCATCTAATGATTTAGAACTAGTTTCAACATTACTTAATGTATTTTGTATATTATTTTTAAGATTGTTAGAAATATAAACATTTGGAATAGAGTCTCGTACAGAAAAAGGTTGTTGTGGTATAGAAATTACATCAGACTCATTTATATTTGGAATATTTTTTCTCAATCCTGTAGTAGGATCAAAAATTTGATTTCCAAATACACCCTCTGTTTGATTATACAAATTAGCCATTAACTTTATCTCTAAGTAATTTTAATTTTTTTAAAGCAAATATAGATCCTTGCATTCTATGCACAGTTACTACATCTGAAGCTTGTAATAAAGAATTTTGATATGATTCTATTTGAACATCTAACTCAGATAAAAAACAATCATACATATCTTTATTATTAACAAGACTTTTAAGTCGCCCTAAATTATGTCTCTTCTCTTGTTCGTTGTCTTGCCGATTCTGCTGCATTTTCATTTCCTGTAAATCCTTGTTCACCTGGTGTAGGTGCTGTACCTGTTCCTATATTTCCACCACCTGCACCTGTTGGATCTTGTGGGCCACCTGCTTGTGGAGCTTGGCCTTGCGGTGTTGGTGGGGGTTGAAACTTTTTAAGAATATCAGCTTGGATAGCAGCATCTTGTAAATTATTAGTTATCTTATCAGGATCTAAATCCATTGCTTTTGCAATCTCACGAATAATATAATCCATCTTAGCAAAGGGAGCTAATACAGGATTACTTGCAACTTGTAAGAATTGCATTAATCTTTGACTACGTACCTCATTAGCCATAAGACTTTCTGTACCTTGAGCTTTAACGTCTAAATCTCCTTTTATATTTTCATCATAATCAAACTGCATATTAAAACTAAAAAATGCTCTGCCTATTGGCCCAATTAAATAATCATCTACGTTCTTAACAACACTTCTAATTGATCCATTAGCTGCTGACATTAACATACTAATACCTGATGCAGTTCTACCTACACCTTGTATACCTGTTTGACCATGAGCAAACGAAGGAAAGCCTGAACTTTCATCTGCTAATACTCTAGCCTTATCAAATAACTGCATATTTTCAGCTGCTACATTTGGAAACTTTGTACCAAATATTGCTTGGCCAGGCGCGCCACCTTGTCGTCTAAACACTTTGCCTGGATAAACTGATAAGTCTTGACCTGGTACAAGATTTGTCTCATCTACTTCTATAATTAAATTACCTGATAAAGCAGCATTATCTATTGCCATACGCATAAACCCATTCATTAATGTTTGCGTATCATCCATATTTTCAGCAATACCAATACCAAAGAAAGAATACGGATTAATTTCATATGGAACAGAGTAGTAAGGAATACGTATAGGTTTAAATGGATTCATAACTAAACGTAAAACAACATCATTACAAACCCATGCATTAATATTAATTTGATCTAAATCTTGTAACTCCATAGGTATATCAATACCATTGTCTTCTAAAATTTCTCTATCGACATAGCCCCAAAACTCTAATAGTTCATAACGATATGGAGAATAATTGTATCCCCCATCTTCCATGTCTTCTTCCCAATACTTTCTTGTATAAGTCTCTCCTCTTTCAATAGCTTTTTCAATAGACTCTTCACTAAAATAAGGTCTAGACTTTAATGACCGCAATTGTGTTCTAGACATTTTATGTCGTTCAACAACAAATTCAACCTCTTCCATACTATGTGCATCAGGGTCAGGATAGAAATTCCAAATTGAAACATGTGATGTTGAAGGAACAGTTTTAATTACTGGATCATAATCTCCTTTATCATCCCAATTAGGATATTCTTTATCTACTGCAAATGGGCCTTTCATAATGCCTGTACCAAATAAAGCCATTTCAAATGCTAATGATCTTAATTGTTTATTTGCGCCTGATTCTTCTAACTGATCATGTATTTTCTTTTCCATTTTTTTAGCTGCTATTGTAGCTGGATGAAAAGTTACACTAGTCTGTGTTGATCCTGTACCTTCAATTATTTTTTCTGAAACAGGATCTAATTTCTTTTTTAATGGCCCTAATCGTTCTTCTAATTTTGTTAAAGTTTCGCCTGCCTGCAATTCAGTATCTGGCCCTAAAATAAAAGGCTCTTTAGGCGTTTGTTCAAATGCTTCTTTTAATTCATTTATACCTTTTTCAGCATTAGGATCTAAATTAATATGTACAGATTCAGCTACTCCTTCTGGCAATTTAGTTGGGTCAACACTTAATGGAAACTTAGAACTTCCAAATAATACTTCAATAATTTGTCCATATGCTGCTAATGTTTTTGTTTTTGTAACTTTAACAAAGACTCTAGATTTTTCAGCTTCTGTAAACTGTACTTCTGAACTATACAAACCACGATAGTTTCTATAGGCACGTAACCAACGTGTTTCATCCTTTTGTCGTGCGTCTTCTGCACGTTTAAATTTACTCATAATAAATGAGATAATACTATTCTCTTCAAAGTCTTTTGAGTATTCTTCTGAGTCTTCTTTTAATGAAGATATATTATCTGTATCAAAAGGTATATCTGTATTTTCTACCATGTTATTTAATATCCAAATTTTTCATCTGCAACTTGAAAGCCTGAGTTTGATGTTAAGGGATTATAATCAAACAAATTACTTCTAGGTCTAGTCATAATGCCGTATCGTAATGCATCGTATAAGTGATCTTCAGAATTAGTATCTACATCTTCTGGATTTTTTTTATCAAGTGGTATTGAGGGCAATTGAGAAATAGTATTTGTGCAGTTATTGAAAAAGACCAAACGAGGTTTTTCAGTAAACTCATCGACTTGCAATCTTCTATGGATTTCATTTTTTCCTGCAACTCTACTTCCTTTACTTCTATCTGATGGCCTCCAACGACACCCTCTGATAATCATTTGTTCAGCCAGAGATGGGCCAGTATCGCCACGCTTATGCCAAAGGCTACTATCCAACACACCGTAAACAATATTACCATCAGTTTTTTCAGTCTCTAAAATCATGTCAGCTAAATCCGTTGCTAGAACTTTTTTAACATATAGTTCTCTATAAATAACTAACTGTTCATCAGGAGAAACAGCAAACCACAATACACCAGTGTAGCTTCCATAGCCATAGTCACAAGCCCTGAATTTTTTCCAACTGTTTGGAATATCAAAAGGCTTGACAACATGAATTTCCCTATTAAACTCTGGAAAAGCTGATCCTTCTGCAACATCCCAATCTCCTTCTAATAATTGTTTTCTTTGATGATCAGGTAATGATAACAACATTGTTTCATATTCACCTGATTCAGCTAGATACGGATTATCAAATAACTTTGCGGGAATAAACTTACGTTTAAATAGAGGTTTTCCTTCTTTACTATGATCTTTAGGATACTCTAATCGCTTTCCTGTTTCAATATCGGTTGCCCAAAATGCCTGATTATAAGGAGAAGGGTCTATAAACATTTTTTTAACCCATTGATGTCCCGCACCACCTGGATTTGTTGTTGCCCTCATATAAATAGGAAGATCGTCACTAGCAGTACGTAAACGAGAACGTAAATAATTCCACGAAAAAGGCGTGGGCCATTGAGTAAGTTCATCAAATCCAATCCATGTAAATGCTAAACCTTGATAACGTAATACATCTTCTTCTCTATCAAGGTATGAAAACCATAATCTACCTCCTGAAGGAGCTACCCACTGCATTTTACGTTCAGACCATTTGATATTAGGAATTACTTTAGGATACAATTCCTGTGATTTCCAAACTAACTCACGTAATTCTTCTGTTGTGTGACGTACTAACAATCCTGAAAATTGAGGATGTGCTATGTATCTTAAAGGATCTGCAAGCATGGCATACGATTTCCCACCACCTGCTGAGCCGCCATATAAAACTTCACGTTCAGATGAAGCTAAAAAATCTGTCTGTGGGCCATCATTAGGTTTAAAAATAATGTTTCGGCCTTGATATGGATCAGTAGACACTGAAAGTTCAGGTAAAATTTCCTGTTTACTCTCTAGCTCCTGTTCTTCTTTTTTCAATTTTTTCTGCCGCTTCGATCGCCTTTTTGTACCTTTCGGCCCACTGGCGTTTAATTGAAGCTGATGCCTTACGGACTTGCTCATCCTTTATCCTTTTTCGCAAACCTACATGAGATATGTATCTGTCAGTCTGTGAACTTAACCAATTAGCAACTTCTCTATAACTGTATTGGCGTAAATGAACTTTAGCTTTTTCTAATGCTTCTAATTCATCTATAACTGGAATTAGTATATCTTCATCTTCAGAATCAACTTCATATCCAAATGGTATAGTTCTTGATATTCTAGGAATTGACAACCATGTATTTGTTTCTTCTATCTTATCAGGTTCTGGTAAAGACCAAAAACCTATACTTTCTGCTTGTAGGCTCATTTTCTTTTTCTTTTAGTTGGAGGTTGCCTTTTTTTATTGAAGGAGGATGAAGTAATACGTAGGTTCTGTGTTGAGTTGTTCAACGGATTCATATTTATATGATCTACGTCCTTGCCATCCCCCTTTCTAACTAGCCCTCTCTTTTTTAAAGAGTTACGAGCAGCATTTCTAGATGCTCTTTTTTTCTTTTGAATAGGAGAAGCATGATATGTAGAATATTCTTTACTATAATTTCGCATCTTGTTCTTCATTTTTAGGTGGTAAAATAAACAAACCACTAGGGGCTGTTACTTCCATCTTATCAGTTTTATTGTGACCTGTTCTATCAAGCAAATCTTTTGCTGCTGTCATTTTATCTCTAATACCTAGTTCTGTAGGATTATCTAATGCACTACCCATAGCAAATGCTGCACGAGGAGCAACACGAGCTAAATACTCTTTTGTTGCATCATTAATTTCATCTTTTAAACCTTTAATAACTTCAGTAGTAGATGTATTATCTGAATAGCCAGCGAGTTGCTTAGCAATCATAACATTACCATCTGCTTGATCAAATAACAAACTTATAAATTTTTGTTGTTTTTCAGTAAGGATTTTTGGCATTATTGCTATTCTTTCTCTTTAATTTCTTTTGGTGTCTGATGTACTGTAAAGTTAACACTAAAAGATCTCCTTTCGCCTTTTGTTTTAAAAGGATATACTGTATGAAACATATGTGCAGGAAAAATAATAAAGTCTCCTACCTGTGGTTTAAACATAAAATTAGTAGCTGAATAGGGTAGAAAACTTCCGTGCATAAATTGTATATGTCCATTACTAGGATGATGGTCTTTATAATCTTCTTCCCACTCTTTTTCAATACCTTTAGGCAGTTTTAAATATCCTACACAAGATAACATGGAGTCAGGATGAACATGAACAGGATTATACTCTCCTTCAAACTGTCTAACAAACCAACCAGAAGTTGCTTGTATACTATAATTAGAGTTAGGATCTAAACCTCTAGCTCCCATAGAAGTATAAACTTCTGTGTTTAATTGATACTTCATTATAAAGTCTTTCATTTCTTCAAAAAAAGAATTTAATATATCATCAGTAAATTTAAGCTCTTCTTTAACTTTACCAACTAAATTATCAGACCAATCTTCTAATTTATCATTCATAGAATTATTTAACTTTTCTACGAAAGAAGGAGATAATTTTTTGTAACCTATTATAGGGCTAAAAGGTGTTATAAACTGTTCATCTTGTTGAGGTAAAAAAATATTAGGCATCTTTTTTATCCTTATTCTTAGGAACTTCAACAAAATTCATATTTACACTAAAAGATCGTCTTTCACCTTTAGTTTTAAATGGATACACACAATGAAAGAGTTGATTAGGAAATACATAAAAATCTCCAACTCTAGGCTTAACCATAAAATTAGTTGATGTATAACCTGAAGATGTTCCACTTACAAATTGTATGTGTCCATTACTAGGATGATGGTCTTTATAATCTTCTTCCCATTCATCTTCTATGCCTTCAGGTAAACTTAAATAACCTACACAAGACAAACGACAACCTGTGTGTATATGTACAGGATTATATTCATTTTCAAACTGTCTTACAAACCACCCATTAACAATTTGAACACCGTAATTATACTTTTCACCATCTAATTTTTTTCTACCAAAAGTATTTCTTTGTTCACTAAAATTTTGATATTTACCTATAAAAGTTGATACTTCTTTTAAAAATAATGCATTAATATCTTCTGTAAACAATAACTCTTGAGAAACTTTACCTACAAGATTGTCAGAAAAATCTTCTAACTGATCATTCATTTTTGTATTAAGAGTGTCAACAAATTCTTTTGATAGTTTTTTATAGCCCATTGTAGGGCCAAAAGGCGATAGATATTGTTCTTCACCTTGAGGTACATAAAAATTAGCCATGCTTGGATTATACTCCTTGTCTAGATTGATAATCCTCTGCGTATGATCCTGCTACATTAAATAGCTTTTTGTGTTGTGGTACTGTTTCTTCTTTAAACCTTGTTGTATATAAGTTGCCTTTGTACATAAAAGTAGGTACTCTTTTTTGTCTTCGATAATAACTAAATGCTTTTCCAAAAGAATCAAAAGTTGGTTCTGGTTTCATTACTTCTGTTTCTTCTCCCATTGCATCAAATGTTTCATCATCTCTTTGCAAAGATGCATCTGGTGTTGTATCTAAATTAGGAGGCATTTCATCTGCCCCTGCACTTGATCCTATTTCAATCTTTGGAGCTTGTATAGTTTTTTCCATTTCATTTAGAAGAGGTTCAATTTCTACTCTTCGTTCTCCATCTTCTAATGCTCTTCTTAAATCACTTACAATCCTAGTAAAACTAGGTACAATTAAATTGGGAGAGGGAATAGTAGTTAAATCACCTAGAATAGCATCATCTGCATCTTTTCTAATTCTTGGCCCTTGCAATTTAGGAGTTTTAGATGTCTTAGGAGGAATTATTTCTGCAAATTTAAAATCATCTGCCCCTGATCTAACACCTCTACCTAATGAAGGAGAAGGTTTAAGATCTGATGGACGAACTTGAGTTGTTGGAAGTTGTGGTTTTTCACCTAAACTTCTAGAGCCACCTGAAGGACGACCTGAAGCTCGTATACCTTTAACTCCTTCAGATACATTTCTTGCTTGAGAAATTACTTGATCTACATTCTTAGTTGTAGCTTTAGTAACTTTTGTACCTTGCTCAATTAATTCTTCTGCTGCTTTCTTAGTTAGTTTCTTTGCCCCTTCTTTAGCTAATCTTTCTGCTACTTTTTTAGCAGCTACTCTTATTAGCATACCTCCTAGCGCATAAACAACTGGTACAAAAAATGCCATTTTATAGTTCTCCCTCTAATTTAATCCTGTATAGTATTCATCTATTGACATAACAACATGTAAACGATTAGCAGTAGCTGCGGTACATTTAATAATTTCTCCTGTTGAAAGGTTCAAATCTTTTGTTAATAATTCTGCTGTAGCATTTGCACTAATTGCTTTTGTTTTAAATAAACTAAAAACACTAGTTGCACTATCTGTTAGCGTTACTGTAATTGTGTCTGCATTACCACTATCTTCTGATACTATTATAGACTTAACAATTGCACTATACTTACTAGGCACAGTATACAATGTTGTAGCATTTGTTGTTGTTAAATCAACTTTAGCATTTATGTATCTAAAAGTTACCACTAAATATCTGTACCTTTTGTTGACTCAGGCAAAACTATTCTAGGTACAATTTGACACATTGGTTTAGCTTGAAAAACTTGAGGACTCTTCATAGCTATTTTTGCTTTTTCTACTGAGTTAGCAAAACACTGTTCTTTTGATTTTACTAATTCATTGCCTGTTATTACTACACAGCTTTCTGCGTATGGCGCAGAACATAGTAATATTATCGGTAGCCACAAACCCATTAGACTAGCTCAAAATGCGGGCCATCAATAAATGGTCTTCTGCCCTCTGAGCGGCGTGTATCAATATATTGATTCATCAATTCTTCTGAAGTACCTCTAGAATCATTTAATGGCATATGCCAAGCAGCACCCCATCTAATTTGCGTTCCTTGTGCAACTGCTGCAGCTTTCATTGCATCTGCAATATCATCATAAAGATTCAACTCCCATGATGCCCTTGAACCAACATAGGCCATGAGATCAACTGCATGACTTGTACCTGTGGATTCCTGTGGCAGATGGCGAGAGTTCATTGTTTGTGATGCACCTTTTTTTACTAGCTCTGCCTGCTCACTTTTTGTACGCAGGCCACAAATCACGCCAAAGTCCACTTTACTCAATGTTATGGCTTCTTTAACAATATTTTGTAAAGCTTCATTTACACCTTCTAATCTTTCTAGGCTACGACTACTTAATTTAAATGTCATGTTATGTCCTTTTCTTTTTATTTGGTTTTTTAGCCATTGTTAAAACAATAGCAATTCCACCTTTGTTAGGCCCACACCCCTTCATTTTCTTTTGAGTAGTTCTTTTAGAAGTTGTACTTTTTTTTGTTTTAGCCATATGTGATGTCTCTCTTCTCTTCTTCTAATATAATCACTTTTATATTTTAGATTGTCTAATGGGTATCTTCTATCGCCTATATAATCTTGACGATAGCGTAGGTGTATCACCTTTTCTTCATCCCAAAAAATTTACTTACAGATCGTATCCCAAACGATGCGGCCACTATCGCTCCCAAACTTACTTGATACCAGTCAGGCATATTCTGCAATGCAATAAACCCATCAGTCACGATCTGTCGCCCCCAATCACCGCAGAAACATAGAATCAGTGGAAGAGAGAACAAAATTGTTAGCCATTCATCTTTCCAACTGTTTTGTGTAGCACGTATAGCAGCAAGTTCCCAATCAATCTCGCCTGTTGCTTCTTTCATACGAATCTGCGCTTCAGCTTTCTGCACAGCCGTTTTACCATCTATGTAACTTGTAGCGAGTCCACCTAGTGAACCTAGTATTGTTGTAATACCGCTTAGCAATTCCATTTCCTTAATGATTTATTAATTCTAGAATCAGGATCT
>CERA01008341.1_pt1 | contig 14653 bp, 17 predicted proteins | sample 530881 | NCBI WGS metagenome assembly CERA01 (sample SAMEA2621061, study PRJEB7988) | marine metagenome | biome: marine biome (ENVO:00000447); feature: deep chlorophyll maximum layer (ENVO:xxxxxxxx); material: "saline water (ENVO:00002010), including plankton (ENVO:xxxxxxxx)" | depth 50 m
ATAAGTGTGGTGGTTCATAGGCAGGTATGGTCTGGTGTTTAAAGTGACCTGCACCTTCTCTCTCTTCCATTGAATGTTTACGCACACGCAATCATGCGTGTCGCATTTAGTAAACTATTGATGTAATTGAACGCAAGTCAATTACAGCAACGAGAGAGAAGGTGTGGGGCAGGGGGGATAATTAATAACGCTCAACGTCATCCCTGCGAACTCCTTTTAGCTTGTCCTGTGAGCGTTCTAAGTATGGTCGCTCTTGCGAATAGGTCATTGACCTATAATACTTGGGCTTGTGTCTACAAGCTTATAATGTAGACTTGTACCAATCTCGCAGAGATTGTAGATAATGTACAAGTCTACTGGTGCAATTCTGTAACTACTGTGATGAAGTTACGTCTTGACATGGGTTTTGAGGAGTTGCTAAAAGGGGGGAACACAAGGGGGGTTTTAGATATGAATAAGATAGCTATTCTGACTGAAAAGCAGAGAAGGTTGGTTGATACACTTGTAGCAACTGGATGTTCCATTACTGAAGCATCACAAGTAGCAGGATATGCAAGAGGTGATGCAGGTAGAGTTACAGCCAGTAAGGCTTTGAAGGTGCCTCATGTGCAAGAGTATATGATGCAAGCAGTGGCTAATAGTATTGGTGTTAATGCTACGTTAGCTTCCAGTAAGTTACTCAAACTAGCTAAAGGTGCTAAGAGTGAGTATGTACAGTTAGAAGCAAGTAAGGACATACTTGATCGTGCAGGATTTAAGGCACCAGATAAGCATCTACATTTACACAAGGGTGATATCAAGGTTTCTATAGATCTAGGTTGATGTGATTGATCTCAGGGAAAAACTAATTGTTTTGTATGTACTAGAGTGGGTGGCCTCCAAAAGTTGTGCTGTTACAAATACTAGGTAGTCCATTCCTCACATTATTTTTAAAAAAAGCTTTTCAAAAATATTTTTTTACTGTAAAGGTAAAAACATGATCTTGTGTAGTAGATTGTAACTACAACGTGTAGTGGGGTGTAACCAAAATGGTTTTAAAAAAACATCAAAATCCTAAAGGTGGTTTAAATCCAGAAGGTAGAAAGTTTTTAAATAGAACAACTGGTTCTAATTTAAAACCTCCAGTTAAGCGTGGTGATAGTCCACGTCGTGCTTCCTTCTTAGCTCGCATGGCTGGTAATTCTGGGCCAGAGAGAAATGCAAAGGGAGAACCAACCAGACTCCTTCTCAGCCTTCAAGCTTGGGGTGCAAGTAGTAAGGCAGATGCAAAGAGGAAAGCAAGAGCTATTAGTAAGAGAAACAAATCAAAGAAGGCTTAGAGTGTGGAAGGTGTGGAACTTGTGGAGGGTATAAGGAATGGCAGTAAATGAAGCAGGAAATTACACAAATCCTGAAATGAGGAAGAGAATGTTTCAAGCTATTAAGAGAGGTACTAAGGGTGGACGAGCAGGTCAATGGTCTGCAAGAAAAGCTCAGTTATTGGCATTACGTTATAAGAAGGCTGGTGGTGGTTACACTACTAAGAAAGCATGAAGAAGTCGCAAAGAAGTTTAAAGGCGTGGACTGACCAGAAATGGAGAACCAAGTCTGGCAAGCCATCTTTAAAAACTGGGGAAAGGTATTTACCAGAGAAAGCTATTAAGGCTTTAAGTGATGAGGAGTATCGCAGAACAACAAGGAAGAAAAGGGCGGCAATGAAAAAAGGTAAGCAGGTATCTAAACAACCTGCTTCTATAGCGAAGAAGACTGCAAAACATAGATCATTTACATAAAGGAGATTACTATGCCTATGGGAAAAGGAACTTACGGAAGTAAAAAAGGAAGACCACCAGCAAAAAATGGTGCTAAGAAACTAACAGCAAGTCAGAAGAAGTTACCTGCTTCTTTGCAAAAAAAGATTATGGCAAGTAAAAAGTAATGGCTTGGCTTCATAAGTTATCTAAAGAAGATAGAAATATATTAAGAATTGTTGTAAAGAATGTTCACATGAAACACTTTCCAAAAGATTTTATTACTGACTATGAAGCCGATAAGTTAATCTCTTCTCTAGCCCCTTCTACTTTAGAGAGGCTAGAGAAAATAGGTAAGGACTATAAGGTTGATAGAATTTAAGTACAAGCCTGATGGTCAGGTACTTAAAGACTTTATGAAAGACAATACATTCTTTCGTGGCATAAGAGGGCCAGTTGGTAGTGGTAAGTCTGTTGGATGTTGTGTAGAAATATTTAGAAGAGCATTAGAGCAAGCTCCTAATAAAGAAGGAATACGCAAAAGCAGATGGGCTATTATCCGTAATACTAATCCTCAGTTAAGAACAACTACTATTAAAACTTGGCTTGATTGGTTTCCCGAAGAAGATTGGGGAAAGTTCATGTGGTCTGTGCCATTTACGCATCACATAAAAAAAGGGGATTTAGATATTGAGGTTCTCTTCTTAGCCCTTGATAGGCCAGAGGATGTAAAGAAACTTTTGTCTTTAGAGCTAACAGGCATATGGGTTAATGAAGCAAGGGAAATACCTAAGAGTATTATTGATGCGTGTACTATGCGTGTTGGAAGATTCCCTTCTATGAGAGAAGGTGGGCCTACTTGGTCTGGTCTTATCTGTGATACAAATGCACCAGAGGAAGATCACTGGTGGCCTATTATGTCTGGTGAAGTTCCTATACCAGATCATATTCCTGTAGACCAAGCAAGGATGTTAGTGAAGCCTGACAACTGGAGCTTTTATTCTCAGCCCCCAGCAATGGAAGAAAAGCTAACTGATGAAGGTGCAGTAGATAAATATGTTGAAAGTAAAAAGGCAGAGAACAAAAAGAATATGCTTGTAACTTACTATCCTAATTTAATAAGGGGTAAAACTAAAAGCTGGATAGATGTTTATGTAATGAATAGGCTTGGAACTATACAAGAAGGTAAACCTGTTTACCCACATTTTGTAACTGAAACTCATGTGGCTACAGAAGAAATACCTATTGCTGTAGGTATTCCATTGTACATTGGTGTTGACTTTGGATTAACACCTGCCGCTGTATTTGGTCAAAAGGTTAGAGGAAGATGGTTAATACAATCAGAGATTGTTGCTATTGATATGGGTATAGTTCGGTTTTCAGAATTACTACGACAAGAGATTGCAACTCGCTTTGGTAACTTGGATGTTTATATTTATGGTGATCCTGCTGGTGACTTTAGGGCACAAACAGATGAAAGCACACCATTTCAAATATTAAGAGGTGCAGGACTGAAAGCAATGCCAGCACCAAGTAACAGTGTTGATCTAAGATTAGAGTCTGTTACTTCTCAGCTTAATAAAATGTCTGACGGCAAGCCAGCTTTTTTAGTTGACCGAAGGTGTCCAAGTCTGATAAAGGGTTTTGAAGGTGGCTATGCTTATAAAAGAATACAAGCATCTGGAGAAAGATATGACGATAAACCAGAAAAGAATATGTATTCACACATACATGATGCTTTGCAGTATCTTCTTATTGGTGCAGGTGAAGGTAGGAGTCTTATGAATAATCAAAAAATGGCTATGCCTTTTCAAGCTCGTACTGGATTTGATGTTTTTAAAAGAAGGTCAAACCCAGAGCGTAAATCTTTTTGGTCAAGGATGTAGCAATGTGTAAAAGAAGAAAAAATAAATCATCAACACCTGAGCAAAAAAGATTACAAGATCAAATAGCTCTTTTAAAACTGCAAATAGATGATGCAAAGTTTAGACAAGCTACAGCAGAAGCGGCAAGAGATGCAAGAATTGAAGATGCAATGGAAGGGGATCTTGGTGTAGTTAAAGATACAGAAACTGCTGCTATGTCTGGTATGACTTTAGATCAAAAGATTGAAGCATTAGGTGGAGGATCAAAAGCAATTTCTAAAGTACAGCAAGATGTTTTTTCAGAAGTTGAAGAACAGGCTGGAAAAGCAAAAGCTGAAATGAGAATAAGAAAAAGAGAACAATTAAATAAAAGAGTAATGCAAAGAAAAAGATCTGGTATGACAGGTAGGGCTTCACTTCTTACTGGCATGACAGGTGGAAAGGGTTATAGATAATGGATATGATAAACCCTAATGTTGCTGATAGTAATTTAAAGTCTTTATTAAATCGTTATGAAAGAGCAACAGGAATTAAAGATCAGTTTAAAGATTTGTTTGAAGAATGTTATGAAGTTGCTTTTCCTCAACGCAGAGGGTTCTTTAGCCAAACAGTAGGAGAAAGAAGAGATGAAAAAATATTTGATGAAACTTGTGTCGTGGGTGTTCAGGAGTTCGCCTCCAGACTCCAGCAAGGACTCGTCCCCAATTTCGCAAGGTGGGCAGACTTCCAAGCAGGATCGGAAACCCCGAAAGAAGAAAAAGAAAGTATCAACAACGAGCTTGACGAAGTAACAGAATATGTTTTTGAAGTTCTGCAAAATTCAAACTTTAGTCAGGAAATACATGAGTCCTTTATGGACTTGGCTGTGGGTACAGGAATACTAGGAGTTGAAGAAGGTAATGCTTTACATCCTATTAATTTCTCTGCAATTCCATTAACAGATGTTGTTCTTGATACTGGCCCTGATGATAAGATAGATCATGTTTTTCGTGAAAGAGAAGTTCGTTTTTCTGAAATAATGGTTTTATATCCTAAAGCTAAATTAAGTAAAGAACTTACTGACGCTATATCAAGAAGTCCTGATTCTAAAACAAAAGTTCTTGAGATTGTATGCAGAGATTATTCAAAGAAAAATGAAGAAGCTTTTTATCAAACAACTGTGCATGAGCAAACTAAAAGTGTTATTGATCATAAAGAGTTTTCTGGTGTTGGTTCTAATCCGTTTATTTGTTTTCGCTGGTCTAAATGTGCAGGTGAGATATATGGTAGAGGGCCACTTATGAACGCTCTCTCTGCAATTAAAACTTCTAACTTAACAATACAATTAATACTTGAAAATGCACAGATGGCTATCTCTGGTATTTATCAAATGGATGATGATGGTGTTGTTAACCCAGATACAATATCATTAATGCCAGGAACTATTATACCTAAAGCTCCTAATAGTGCAGGGCTTCAGCCTATAAGAGCCGCAGGCTCTTTTGATGTAGCCCAGCTTATTCTTTCAGATATGCGTTTAAATATTAAGAGAGCTTTGTATAATGATATGCTTGGTAATCCAGATAGAACACCAGCATCTGCAACTGAAATAGCAGAGCGTATGGCTGATTTATCCAGACGTATTGGATCTGCATTTGGCAGATTGCAAGCAGAACTTGTACAGCCTGTATTGCAAAGAGTTGTTTATATATTAAAGAAGCAAGGACGTATTGACTTGCCTACAATTAATGGCAGAGAAATAAAAGTAAGATCTGTTTCTCCACTTGCACAAGCTCAATCACAAGCAGACATTACTTCTATTGCACGTTGGATGGAACTTATTCAAGCAAACTTTGGCCCACAATTATTAAATCTTCTTATAGATAGTGAAGAGGTTGCTACAGTTTTAGCTAAGAAGTTTGGTGTTCCAGATACATTAATAAGAGATGAAGAACAAAGAAAGCAACTTATTGAAATGGCACAGCAGATGGCTCAAAGATCAAATCCAGAAATGCAAGGAGAAGATTTAGTAAGAGAGGTAGCAGGTGTCTAATAACTTTATTGGTATTGATGGCTTTCAAAGAAATAGAGCAGATGATGCTCGCATGTCTGTTAACATGGCTTCTTTATTTAGAACAGAACTAGGACAGGAAGTATTTAAATATTTAAAAAGTATAACAATAGATGCCGTTAATGGCCCTAATGTTACTGATGCAGAGTTACGTCATTTAGAAGGTCAGCGTTATCTTGTCGGTCTTATTGATAGAAGAATCCAACACGCTGATACAATTAAACTAAGGGGAGTAAAAAATGAACGAGCAAGTTGAACAGAATACAGTAGCAAGTGTAATGGAAAAGAATGAAGCACCTGCAACAGAAGAAAATGTTTCACATGAAACAATTGAAGAGCAAGCAACAGATACTGCTGTACAGGCAGAAAGACCTGAATGGTTGCCTGAAAAATTTACTAAAGCAGAAGATTTAGCTAAATCCTATAGTGAATTAGAAAGTATGGTGGGTAAGAAAGAAGAAGAGTACAAAGAAAAGTTTATGAAAGAACAAGAAGAAATTGCTTATGCCGATAGGCCAGAAAGCAAAGGAGATTATATTATTAGTAACGAAGCTCAGTCTTTATTAGATATGGGTGCTGTTTCAGATAATAAACTTCTTGAATGGTGGTCAACTCATTCATATGAAAATGGTTTTGGTCAAGATGAATTTAATGATGGCATTATGATGTACCTTAATCAAATAAGTGAAACTCTTCCTAACCCAGAAGAAGAAATGAAAAAGCTAGGAGATAATGCTAAGATAAGAGTTGACTCTGCATCTCTCTTTGCTAATCAGTATTTTCCAAAAGATCTTCATACTGCAATAGAACAGATTGCCTCTACTGCTGATGGAATAAAAGTTCTTGAACATATACAAGAACAAAGCAAAGGTGTAAATGTAAGCACACAATCAGGAACAATTAATCAAACAAATGAAGATCAACTTAGAGAATTAATGAAAACAGAAGAGTATTGGAATACTGCAAAACGTAATCCTGATGTAGTAAGGCAGGTTGAAGATGGATTTAAACAATTATATAAATCGTGATATTATAGCATCACTAAGAAATATATCTTTAGCTAGATCTAAAATTGCAGATGTAATGCCTATCTCTCAGAGAATGAGGCTACCAGATATAAGGGAGTGTGCTATATTTGGACATGATCCTTTTTCTTCTTTGATGGAAGCTGTTATTCAAAATCCTAATGAAACATATACAATCTTAATTAATAATAAACCAGTAGCTATGTGTGGTACTAATCCTTATCCAGAAGATGAAACAACTGCTTCTGTATGGATGTTAGGTACTAAAGAGATTGATAGAAACTATATTGTTTTTTTAAGAGGGGCTAAAGAATGCATTAATATTCTTCAAGGAGAGTATAGATATATAGAAAATGTTGTACCTGTAGATCACGAAAAGACTATTCATTGGTTAAAATGGTGTGGCTTTAACTTTGAAGAAAAGATAGAAAATTATTATGGATACGATTTTTTTAGATTTAATCGTTGCAATTTATTTAAATCTAGTATTTATAATGAAACATCAAGGCCTGTAATACACTAAGCGACCCATTAGGATAATCGTGTTAAGGTGAGTAGCAGATAACCAGAGATACCACGCAACTTAATAAAAGGGGATTTGCTCATGGCAAATACAATAGACACAGCCTTTATTAAGCAGTTTGAATCTGAGGTTCATATGGCTTACCAGAGAATGGGATCAAAGCTACGGAACACAGTTCGTACAGTAAGCAATGTTGCAGGAAGCGTTGTTCGTTTCCAAAAGATTGGTACTGGTTCTGCTTCAACAAAGTCTAGGAATGGTATGATAACTCCAATGGAATTAGCTCATACTACAGTAGAAGCCACTATGTCTGACTTCTATGCCGCAGAGTACATTGATAAGTTAGATGAACTCAAAACAAATATAGATGAACGTCAAGCTGTAGCTAAGTCTTCAGCCGCTGCTTTAGGCCGTAAGACTGACGAGATTCTTGTAACTGCAATGGATGCAGGTGCTAACTCTACTCAAATACATGATACAGGTTCAGCTGTTGGAAAAGCTGATTTGCTTTCTGTCTTTGAAACATTTGGCACTGCGAATCTACCAGAAGATGGTGGACGATACATTGCTATGCATCCGAAAGGTTTCGCTGATTTATTTCTTATTACTGAATTTGCTTCTAGTGATTTTGTCGGTGAACAAAACCTACCATATGCAGGTGGAATGACAATGAAACAATTTTTAGGTTTCAATATATTCTCAACCTCTGCGATAGCCGCAGGTAAGAGTTTATGTTACCACACTTCTGCTGTTGGCTTAGGAGTTGGTGCAGATGTTAGTACGGAACTTAATTATGTTCCTGAGAAAGTTTCTCACCTCGCAACCTCAATGATGAGCATGGGTTCTGTTGTTATAGATGACAATGGTATCTATGAGCTTCTTGATAATAATTCATAGGAGGATTAAATATGGCTTATTCAGCAAGTGGTTTATCAAGACTGCAAGGAGATTCTCTTGGTAACTTTTGGCAATATTCAACAACTGATGCTATTGCCGCTGTAAATAGTGCTGGTTACTTTAATGATGCCGCAAATATGTTAAAGGTTCGTGATGTCATTATGGTTAAAGATACTAACACACCAACCACTAGTTTTGTAAATGTATTGTCAAATACTGGTACTGTTGTAGACGTATCAGATGGTACTGCAATTGCAGAAACAGATGGTGATTAAAGGAGTGGGGGGTTAATAGCCCCCCATTTAATAATATGGTTACAAGTACAGTATCAAATAGTGCAGTAGACATTGCGGCAAAAGCATTAATACTAGTTGGTGCTGAACCCATTACTTCTTTTGGTGATGGAACTACTGAGTCACTTATAACATCAAATCTTTATGAAGATGTTGCACAAACTGCTTTAGTAAATGCACGCTGGAGATTTTCAACAAACCAAGCTGTTTTAAATTTATTAACAGATGCACCTACTGGACGATACGATAAAGCTTATCAACTACCATCAGATACATTAATGGTTCACGCTGTTACAGTAAATGATAATGTTATTGATTACCAAATTTATGGTGATAAAATTTATGCAGATACAACAGATGCAGATTCAGTTGTAGCTGATTTTACATATAGAGCTAGTGAAGTAGATTGGCCTGCTTATTTTTGTATTGCTGTTCAATATGCATTAGCTGTTCCTCTTGCATTTTCATTAGTAAGAGATGCTACTCTTGGTGGATTAATGCAACAGCAAGCTACAGCATTAATGGCAAAGGCAAGAAGTATAGATTCCCAGCAACAAACATCACGCAAACTCATTACTTCTAGGTTTATTACAAATAGGAGAAGTTAATGCAAAGAGCAAAAGTTGCTTTACAGAACTTTCAATTTGGAGAGATAAGCCCATTAGCAATTGCTAGAACTGACAGTGAAGTTTATAATAACTCTGCACAAAGATTAGAGAATTTATTTTTACTTGCTGAAGGTGGTGTTCTTAAAAGATCTGGAACAAAACATATCTACACATATGATACAACTTTAAATAAAACTGCTTGTACAATTACAGTTACTGACTATGCTAATATAGCTGTAGGTTCTCAAGTTGTTTTAACAACTTCATCTGGAACAGAAGTTAGGTTTACATCTGAAACAGCAGGTAGCAGTTCTGCTTCTGATGCACAAGGATGGAGGCCTAATACAAATAACAATACAACAGCAGATAATCTTTATACAGCAATAAACAATCACAGTTTATTTACTGTATCTAATCCGTCAGCCAATGTAATTACAGTAACAGAAACATCACCAGATCCATCAGGATTATTAACAATTACAAGTACAGATGCAACTCGTTTAGCTGTTGTAAGTGAAGCTAGGAATAGAACGCAACACGTAAGAATAATTCCTTTCATCTTCTCAGATGACGAGAGATACATAGTGTCGTTAGAAAATGCAAAGATAAGAGTCTTTTCAATAAGTACAACAGATGCTGTTAGTTTAGTTCAGACAATAACAGCCGATACAAGTGGTGATGCTGTTCCTTTTGCAGATTCTATTATTCATCAAATATCATATGCAAACTCTGGTGATACAATGTTTCTTGCTCATCAGTCTTTTATGATAAGAAAAATAGTAAGAACAAGTCTTACTGCATTTCAATTAGAAACATTTACGTTTGCTACTAATGAAGATTCATCATTAACATTCCAACCTTATGGACAATTTAATCCATCAGGAATAACTATTGATCCAAATGAATCAGATGCTGGTTCAGCAAATATTACAGCAAGTGCAGATTACTTTACATCAGATCATGTAGGTACAAGACTACGTTATCATTTAAGCGAAATACTTATTACATCATTTACAAATGCACAGCTTGTTGGTGGAACAATAGCAACAGGAGGATTAAAACAACAGTTAGATATTAATGCTCTAAGAACTATTGAAGGTTCTGCTTCTATTGAAATAACTCATGCACAACATGGAATGAGAGTTGGCGATAACATTGCTATTACAGAAGCAGCGGCAATAGCAGGTATAGCATCAGGTAATATAAATGGCACACGTACAATAACAGCTATTATAGATTCAAATAGATATAGATTTAATGCGGCAAGTGGTACTGCTAATGCATCTATTGATGGAGGTGGGGCGCCTAAGATTACAACTCATGGAGCAACAACAGAATTTTTTGAACAGTCTTATTCACCAGTTAGAGGTTATCCAGCCTGTGTTGCTTTCCATGAAGGTCGTTTGTGGTTTGGTGGAACAACATCACAGCCAGATACAATATGGGGAAGTAAGTCAAATGACTTTTTTAATTTTGATGTAGGTACAGCAGGTGATGATGACTCAATAGAATTAACTGCAAGTATAGGTGAAATTAATACTATTCGTCATATTGTTTCTAATCGTGACTTGCAAATCTTTACATCAACATCTGAGTTTTATATTCCTGCATTTTCTAATGCACCTATTACACCAACAAATGCACAGATAAGAAGACAAACACCTTATGGTGCAAACTTTGTTCGTCCACATATTTTAAATGGTGCAACTGTTTATTGTCAGGCATCTGGTAAAGCAATATCTCAATATGTATTTACTGATCGTCAAGCGGCATATGTTTCTCAAAATATTTCTACATTATCTTCTCATCTTATAAAAACTCCACATCAAATGGCAATCTTGCAAGGTGCATTAGATAGACCAGAAACATATTTGTTTTTAGTAAATAGTGATGGAACTATTGGGGTTTATAATTCTAATCCTTCAGAGCAAAAAGCTGGATGGACTGAGTTTACAACTAATGGTATTTTTGAATCTATCTGTGTTGTTGATACAAGTGTTTATGTTACTGCTTGGTATGATACTGGAGCAGGTACAAGAACATTATATTTAATGAGATTTGATTCTTCTAAGAATTTAGATTTAAGTCGTGACTATGTTACAAGCTCTGCATCAACAGTTACTGGTGTTTCATCTGATTATGTTAATGGAGCAAAGCTTGATGTAATATCTGAATCAGCTTATGTAGGTAATTTTACAATGGCAAGTAGTAAGATTGTAACTTCAACAATACAAGCTTTAGATATAAATAGAAAAGTAGAAGTTGGATTTTCTTTTCCCGTAGAATTAAAAACAAATCCAATAGATATTCAGTTATCAAATGGACCACTTACAGGTGAACCTAGATCTTTAAGCAGAGTTATTGTTGACATGAATACAACAGGATCTATGTCTGTAAATGGATCTACGTTTATTATTCGTAATACAACAGATGATTTTAGTACTGGTAATAAAACTTTTACAGGTAAAAAAGAATTTAGATTGTTAGGGTATTCTACAAATCCTCAGGTAACTGTAACTCAAGATGCCCCACTTTCTATGCAATTAAATGGTTTAATAGCGGAGGTATCTTTCTAATGTGTGGCCCAGAAATAGCGGCTTTAGCTACAGTAGCTGGAACAGCAGTTCAAGTAAAAGCAACAAAAGATCAAGCTTCTGCTTCAGCAGAGGCGGCAAAACAAAATGCTAAACAAGCATATATAGATTACGAACAAAGCAAAGTTGCGGCAAGACAATATGCAAATGCAAGATTAGAAAAACTAGATAAAGCTATGGAAGTTAATAACTCTTTATTTGCATTTGGTAATAGAAGTACAGACGCTTCAATAAAAGCATTTCAAGAAGCAGAAGAAACTATTGCTTATAAAGATGTTGATCGTGGTTTTTCTGATCAACTTATAGCAGGTGGTCAATCTATGGGAAGTACTTTGCAAGAAATTGCAAGAGGGAAATCTGCTATAAGAGCAGGTAAAATTCAAACAGCTTCTTTGCTTACATCAGGTGTTTATCAACTTTCTCAAATACAATATGTAGATGCTGATGTTCCTGTAGTAACATCAACATCAGTTAAAGGCTCATAAAATGGTTGGAGTTATAAGACAAAAAACAGAAAGAATGAATCAAGGTATTCGTACTTTTAGATTTCAAAATGTTAAGTCTGAAGAGAATCAGCAAATTATAAATGCAGTTGATAATGCTAATAAAATTCTTGTTAGAGAAGTTGACAAGGATATGAAAAAAGAAACTGCAAAGATGGTAATGAAATCTAAAGAAGAATATCTTGCATATGAAAATGGTATTCCAAAACTTCTTTCACCTGAGCTTCTTGCAAGAATGGGAGCTAATCAAAAAGCTCTATATGTTGAAACTATAAAGAAAAACCATGCCGCTTTAATTGAAAAAGATATTCAAAATTTAGTTAATAAAATAAGAGTTGATAATCTATTTGTTAAAGATGGCAATGTTAAATTTAGAGATCAAGCTTCCAATGCTATTGATGCTTATATTTCTGAGATGGGTGCAGAAGGAGAGTATAAAACATTTGCATTAGAATCTGCAAAGCAACAGGTAGCTGATTCAGCTTTGCATTTAAGAGAGCAAAGAGCGAACAGAGAATTTGCAGAACAAGACTTTCAAAGAGAACAATTTATTAATAGTGAATTAGAGAAGTTTACAAACTTAATAAGTGAAACAGGTAATTTATCTCCAGAGCATATTAATTATATTAAAAATGATTTATTAGATAGTAATTTAACACCAGCAAGTAACGCAAGAAGTAATAAAAAAATAGATGAATTTTTTCATAATTATTCATTAAGAGAGTTTATAAGAGGTAGTCTTAGATTACCAACAGATGAAAGATTATTGGTTCAAAAAGCTGGAAGAGATTGGGGTATAGGATTACTTACTGATAAAGAATTATTAGAAGAATTAAAAGATCACTCTTCATTAGCACAAACTCTTTTATTAGGGAATAGACCACCTTCTTTTAGGGCTGACTTTGATACTTTAGATGCAACAGTTCAATCCAAAAATTCTTTTAACCGAAATAAAGATAACAATGCACAATTACAAAATACAATAGACAATATAGATCTAGAATTTAACAAAAGTGAAACTGTTGAACAATTTTTACAAGCAATTAAATATAATGAAATAGAAGATGACAGTGTTAAGTCTTATGTTGATTCTAAAATTCAAGTATTTGAAGCAAGACAAGATCTTAAAAAAGTACGTGATAATCCAGAAAAGTTTAGCTTAATAACAAAAGCTTTAGCAACACAAGATCCAGATATATTAAAAAATGTTGAAGGTGTTGAAGCAATCAAGGAAGCAATTGAAGGTGGTTATGGTGGTGAAGTTCAAACTTTACCACTCTTTCGTGGTTTAACAAGTTCTTTTTCAGCTACAGAAACATCTGAAAACTATTCTAAAATGGCAGATTTTGTAAGTAATGCTTATTTAAGAGGAAATGTAACATCAGCACAAAATGTGGCTGGACAAGTTGGAGAAGGAGGCAACTTTAAGAAAGCATTTAATCAAATACAAAAATCTTTTACTGAGGAATATACAGATGATGATTTTGAATTGTTTGTTAAAAATTTTGTAATAAGTTCTTCAAATGTAGAATTATTGGAACAGGCAATTAATGGTAAATTAAATCCTCAACAAACTCTTACACTTTTTAATAATCTAAAAGGTTTTGATAAAACACCTGTAGTTGATAGAGATGGAAAATATATTCGTACTAATTTTTTTATAGATAGTAGATTGAATTTAAATGCTGAAAATAGAAAAAAGCTAGAATCATTTATGGAAATAATGAGTTTAGAAACATTTACAAGTGAATCAGACGGTTTAGATGTTAATCAAGTTGAACGTAAACTAATCTATCTTAGTCAACCTCCAAAACCTGCGGATAAAAAATCTTTAAAATTAATATTAGGTGGAGGCAATAAAGAAGAAAAAAATCCAGAAGAATTTATAAGAGAAATTATTATTGATGTATTTTCAACAGAAACTGAAAACAATCCTTTTTTAGTAAATGAAATGGTTGAAGAAATTAATGATATTACTGAATATTATGGCATGATGGTTTTAAGAGAAGATAAAGATGATAGTGAAAAATTAAAAAATATGAAAGGTTTTGTAGAAAATGCTCTTCGTAGAAGGTATCAAGAACCACATCCATATCAAATAGATTTTTTAAGTGAAGACTCTAAGTTAATGTTAGGTAGTTTAAATTATTTAACCTCTGAAGAGTTAGATAATGCTACTAGTAAAATGGAACAAGAATTAAGTATGGCTAATACTGATGGTGATTTTACTTATACATTAGATAAAGAAAAAGTTGAGAAAGAAGAAGGATATAAACTTGTTAAGTTATTAACAATAGCAAGTACAGGGGATAACCCAATGTTCTTAGCTTTAGATGTTGAATCAAGAGAAGTTTTGAAATGGGTTAATCCAGATGCTGGCCCAGAAATAGTCGCAGGTATTCCAGAATATTTAGCTTGGTCATTGGAAGAGTTTATGGTGAAAGAAAAATCATCAGATCTAGATGCTACGCCAATGTCTATTAAGGTTAATGAAGATTCAGATTTTTTAGAACTTGGAGAAGCAGATACAAAAGCAACTTTAAATAGAAAAGAAAAAATAAATGA
>CERA01009889.1_pt1 | contig 14211 bp, 9 predicted proteins | sample 530881 | NCBI WGS metagenome assembly CERA01 (sample SAMEA2621061, study PRJEB7988) | marine metagenome | biome: marine biome (ENVO:00000447); feature: deep chlorophyll maximum layer (ENVO:xxxxxxxx); material: "saline water (ENVO:00002010), including plankton (ENVO:xxxxxxxx)" | depth 50 m
CCCCCCTTATTAACTAACAAACTATAAAATGAATATCCCGTTTGGGATATCTATTTTTTGTAATATCTATCAATTATAATTTCACTATCAGTTCTATCATCTTTATTTTCTTTTATTTCTACTTCTTCTTCAAGAGTATAAACACCTATCACCTTTTTATTTTTATGGTACTCATCCCAATACTTATCAAACTCTTTTTCATCTTTACAAATGAAGGTAAATGTTTGTTTACTGTTCCATAAAATATCTAAGTACAGGAAAGCTATTTTGCATGGGTACTTTCTATCGTTACTCACGATGCCCTCCTTTCTCAAAATAATATTCATAATTTTTCATGCATAAGGTTTTGTAGGCGTTTTTGTTTTTTTCCTTAAACCATTTCAAAGCCTTTTTTATATATAAAATCGCATCTTTTGTTCCATCATGATTACAACTATAATTTTGATTTATAATTTCATCTGATGTTATTATAGAATAATACATTGTAGTTTCAACAGGATCAAGCCTGTATTTATTTCCGTTCCAAATCTGTATCATGTGACCTTTACTATAGACGCAATATTGTTTATCAAACCATTTTGGTAAAGTATTATTACTCATCAGAACCCTCCTTTCTAAGTAAGTCAATTAGATATTGTATGTGAATCAAATCTTTTTCGTTTGTATCTGATACTTCATCTAAAAGACAAGCAATTGATATTTCTAATTCCTTTAGTACATTATTTCTGTAAAAGTTTAAATACTCTTTTTGTATTCGCTTAGGTAGTTGAGTCATACTAACCCACTTCCAATCACACAGAGTATCGTTAATATCATACAATACCTCTCCTTCTTTTTTAAGTACCTTCATTTTGTCTTCTATTTCCTCTTCAGTATAAGTACCTTGTAGAAGTTCCCAATAAATTGAATCCTCATCAAAAATAGTATCTAAACCATGTACATTTTCATAATTTTTATCACATATAACATAGTTAGTATCATATAATTTTACACTGTTTATCTTTATTGAAACATCAAAACTCATCAGAACCCTCCTTTCTTATTACATTATCTTGAGCATACTCAAGGTCTACCCATCTATCACCATCTTTATCATAAAGAATTCCATCTTCAACATAATCACCTACAAACTCAACACAGTAATCATATTCTTTATCATCAGTTTTCCACCAAATAGGTTTACCTATATAGTTTTCTAGTTTATCCTCTACAGGAGCAGGAGAGACGAACATGTTCTTCATGTCTAACATCTCTTCTATAGTTTCAAATCGTTTATTCATTTTATTATACTTTAATTTAATCTGCATATGCATTGAAGGTAGGAGGGGTAACGATCCCCTCCATGTTCCATACTACCTTATAGTAATTCAACCTCTTTCTCCTTTTCTACTAAGTTATCCTTAGCGTACTCTAGTGTAAATGTTACATTGTCATCCTCTTCACATTCACATATTACTTCAAGATCATGGATTTCATTATTCAACCAACAATAAGAATTTTCACAAACACTTATCCAAGTTATTTTACACACCTTACCATCCTTAGTTTTTACTAGCTTACCATTCCACTCATGTTGTAACTTACTTGCGTAGTCATCCTCCTTAGATTTACCAAGGTATTCTTGAGCACGATCATAAGCTCTCCCATCTACATCCTCTATGACTTCAATAAACTCCTTGTTAAGATGATTTTCCTCAACGTGTTCAGAAAATTGCTTTTGAATTGTATCAATAATATCAAGTTCTAAAACCTCTACTTTTTCATTCTTGTCTGTTCTCCATAAAACAGGCTTATAGTCTTTTAGAAAATCAGCAAGAGTAAACTTTCGACCAAAAGTTCCAATATCAATGTGTTTAAAAAGATCATCTATGGTTTCTTTCTTCCACTCAATAGGCTTTGCGTAAAATGTATGAGAAAAAAAATCATTATTGAATCTTTTTAACCAAGGGTAATTCTTCGCATTTTTTGTTTTAGCTGTACGAAGAAAGCCATATTTAAAATTATCCATTGATAACCTCCTCTCTATAAAATTCCTCGTAGGAACTACACCTAGGAACAAACCATTCATCGTCATTAAACAAACCTGCTACATCATGTAGTAAAGTAGTTGTAACATCTACTTCATTAGGATTGTCATTAGACCAATTTTCTAGACCTATTATTGATCTAGCATCTTTCTCAGATAATTTATCAAGAGAAAATAAATACATTGTAATATTGTCATAGTGACCTTTTTTACATAAATGCCTTTTTAATACTCTGAAGGCATCTCTAAATAATTCGTAATTTTTCATTATTATACTTGTTTGTTATTAATGCAAAATTGCATTGTAGCTAGGGGAGGAAACGATCCCCCCTTGCAACCATTCTAGCTTATAAAATTTTCAATCTTTGTTAAATTGTAGTGAGAGTCAATCTTTTCTTGTGCGTACATCTTAATGATGTCTTCATAGGTTTTTTTACCATCAGATGGTTTGATGCTATTTAACCAACTAGTTAAAGGATATAACTCTTCAATTTGAAGGTCACCTACGACTGTTAACATTACATCATTACCAGTTAGGTAATAAGAAGTTTCAACATCATCTGCGAACTGCATATTTAATCGCATATGTGCTAAGTCTACACTTGATCTGTGACTTAAAGTTTCTACTCTTTCTGTTGTTAATTCAATTTTTGTTGGGAATCCGTAATTTTTCATTGTGTGTTTGTTTAGTTATTAATTAATTATTAGCAATATCGGAATAAATAATGATAAAATCAAATAAATTATAACATTTATATATAAAAATATAACTTGGTAAGGAATTTCAAGATAAAATAGGCTATAAATTCTTAAATAATATATAGAATTTGTCATGATTAGTTATATATTTGTGAAGGCTTAAGAAAATCTTAGGTCTGAAGACAAATAATCTTTGTCAATGTTTGGTTTGGAAGCTATAGGGCATGTACTTATAGCTTTTTTTTTGTTTATCACTAAAAATATCATAAATGGCTAAAGGAAGGGCGCAAGAAAGACGAGTTAAAAGGCTTGGTAAATTAACAAACAAAATAGGTAGTCAATTATTTGGATCAGCTACAGCAGGACAAGAATCATTCTTATCATCTATACAACCCGAATACAATCAACTTCAAGGTTTAGCATCTCAGTTCAGATCTGAAATGAATACACCTTTCACAGATACAGCTCAAGGACAAGCATTTCTAAATGTAATAGAACAACAGAGTGAAGATGCTCAAAGAAATTTAGCTAGCCAATCAGATATGCTTGGACTAAGTGATGAAGCTTTTCTTAGTGGTACTCAGAACATTGCAAGATCAGAACAAGACAGAATGAGGTCGTTGTTTGATATGGGACAACAAGCAAGGGCAAACGCAAGACAGGGATACGGAAATATACTAAGTAATTTAATAGGTCAAAAGACAGCAGGATATAACACAGGATTATCAGTTGGTCAATTTGGAATGGGTCAAGCAAGAGGTATACAACAACAAGCAGGACAAATGGCCCAAGGAATTGTTGGTTCACTAGCAGGTACAGCATCATCACTAGCAGGAGCAGGAGTTTTTGGTGAATAGAATAAAAATGGTTAAAAGTTAATATGGCATTACAGAATAATAAAAGAATTGAGAGAAGAAGAAATAGAGAAATTCTCAAAAAATTTGGTAGAAGACAAGATATTACTAAATCAGATATACCTAATGTAGAAAACATGGAGATGACAGAAGTTGATCCATCAACTTTATCTGAAGGTCAGTTTGTTCCTAATCAATTTGAAACTGTAGAAGAATCTTCTAATGAAACAGGATTACAACCTCAACAAACAATTCCTTTATCTGTAGAAACCCTTGGAACACAAACAGGAAAAAACATAGGAACAATGTTCAATGAACTTGCTCAACAAAATCAAGAGCCTACAAACCCATATGATATAGCTAGACAAACTATTATGGAATCAGTTGGTGATGAACCTACACTAGATGAATCACAGCTAAAAAGAGCAAAGACTCAAGCATTAGTTAATGCATTTGGTAACTTATTACAAGCAGGAGTAGGCTTTGGGACAATGCAAGGTGGTGGATATTTTCAAGCTAAACCTATAGACAATACTCAAGTATTAGCTAACCTAGAAGGTGTATACGATAAATATTATAAGGAAATGGCTGATTACAGAGACGATAAAAATAAAAGTAAATTAGCTCTTGCTAATCTAGACTATCAAGAATTTGATAAAGAACGACAAAGAGCTATAGACAAAGAGAAACAAGATGTAATTGCTAGTAATAGAGCTGAAGATGTAGAATTCAGAGAAAAAGAATTACAATTTAGAGAAAAGGCACAGGCTGATGCATTAGCACAGAAAAAAGACGAATCAGAGAAAAGATATAATCTTAATCAAAAAAACAATGAGATAAAAATGATTGAATTAGGATTGAGCAGAGATAAGTTAGACGAACTTATGTTGCAATCTGACAGAAATCTAGGTTTAGATTATAATAAACTAGATGATGCTAGAAAAGCTAGTGTAGAGGCTTTAGAATTAAGTAAACTTCAAATAGAGCAAACAATCAAAAGAAATAATCTATCAGAAATGGAAACGGCATTTGATGCTATTAAAGATAGCAGAGAGGCTTTATCAGATGTATATGAAGAGGATTTTACTATTTCACAGGCATATACGGCCATAAATGCAACAGATGCAGATGTAGATAGCCCTGAGTATAAAAAAGCAGAAAAATATGTTAATCAGTATGAAGAATTAGCGAATACAGAACAATTATTCTTAAACAGATTAAAAGGAAATGATCAAGTAAGTAATGAGGTAACAACTACTCAAGCTGTAAATGATGTAAATAATACTTCTAAAGAAATTGGAACATCTATAGGTAATTCTATAAATAAAGATTTTGGAGGTATTTCAGATGATTTTACATCCACATTATTTGGTGAAGGTATGGGTGGAGGAGGAACTCTAAACGTACAAAATTTAAATAATGCAATAGATTATTTAGAGAATCAAAATAATTTTTTCAAAATACAAGAGGAGTTTGGTTTTAGTGATGAAGATGCAGAAAAAAAGAGGCAAAACTTAGTTTTTAATCTAAAAAAACACATTAGAGATATACAATCACTAAATCAATAATTACATGGCAAATGGTGATAAAAATAAATTTTCTATTGATCTAGGATTTAGTGTAGCAGATAAACCATCTCTTTCTGAATCTAATACAGACTTACCCGATACTACTAAACTTAAATTTGATTTCTCTAGACCACAGGATAGGTTTGATATGACTTTACCAAGTTATAAACCTAATGAATCTTCTTGGTATCCATCCAAATATTTGTTGGAAGGATTTGAGCAAGGATATAAAGGTATAGAAGGTGGATATAATTATCTTCAAACACTTGATGATGATTTAAGTTCGTTTGATAAATTAAAACTATTAGAAGCATTTGAAAAATCTTTACAAGATGCTCCAGCTCCAGCAGAAAAATTTTTATCAGCAAAAGGTATAGGTCAGTTTGTGGGTCAATTAGTGCCTTCTGCTGTTACGACACTTGTAGGAATAGGAACAGGAGTAGTTACTAAAAATCCATTATTAGGAATCGCAGTAGGTAGTTTAGGATTTGGAGGATTAGCAGTTTCTTCATTCGGTCAAGGGATGAAAGAATACGACACATATAAACTATCTAAAGGAGAAGACCCTTACAGTATAAAATCTGAAATAAAATTAAAGTATAGTCAACCATCTATAAATGAAAGAAAGATATTAGGAGCTACGTATGGAGCTTTTGAGTTTATTGGAGAAGTTATTCCATTTACAAAGTTTTTACCTAAAAAATTAAAAAGTTTAGCAGTTCAAGGTGTAGGAGATAAGATAATGAAAAGATCATTTCATCCAAACATATCTGATGAATTTATAGAGAGTGCAAATAAATCATTTATAAACTTTGCTAAAAAGAATAAGGCTAATCGAAAATTAGCTGAAAAACTTTTAGGTTTAGGTACATTTGAAGGAGCAGGAGAAATTGTTACAGAAGTAGGTCAATCATTTGGGGATTATCTAATTACAGAAGATAAAAATGCATTTGATAATATAGCACAAGAATCGGGTAAAGCTTTTCTAGGTGGATTGCTTATGGGTGGAGGATTAGGAGTAGCATCATATGGCGCTCAAAACAATATGAATGAACAAAGAAGAGAAAATCAACAAAATCTTTTCTTTACAGAACATAATGATCAGTTTAAAGAAATTGTCACCATTAAAGAAAAAGAAGGAGGATCAAAAGAGTTTACACTCATGGATACATATGGTGATACTCAAAAGGTTAATGACACAGAATTAGATGGTCAAGTGTACAATCTTAGTAATGATCAGTTCAATGCAATACTTAAAAGTAAACAGGACGATATAAACCTACAGGATGAGGCTTTCATATTTGATACAAATATGCGTTTAGAACAAGAAAAGCAAACCCTAGTAGATATAGGAGAATTTGTGAAGACCCAACAAAAAGCTGATCCTAATTCTGATCCAGTAATCAATATTGCTAAAGTGAGTGGTGAAGATATAGTTATAACTGGTAGAGGTGATAAAAATATTTATGGGTTTAAATTAGATGAATTTCAAGAAAATGGTTCTGCTATTCAGCAAGTATTTAATGTAGAAGATGTTCAGAGTAATGAGATAGAATCTATAAACGTAAATGAAGTTATAGAAAGAATTGAAGAAAGTAAAAAACAAACAATTCAAGCAGTAGAATCTTCATCACGTCCTGTTAAAGGTCAGAAGTTTACAATAGATGGTATTAGCTATAAAGTAGTAGGAACTTCAACTCAAGAAGTAAACCTAGAAAATGAAAATGGTGAGGTGTCTAATTTAAACATAGAACAGTACACAGCTTTGAATAAAGCTAAGGAAGCAGTACAGTCAAATGATGGAACTATAACATTTGATCAGATACAATTTAATGAGGATGGAACTATTATTCCCGAAATAAAATCTAAAGACTCAGTAACAGAATCTTTTCAAGTAGGTAATAAGAAATTTAATGTTAGATCATTAAACAAAGACACAGGATCAAGAGAATTATCTGAAACTTATAAGACAGAAAAAACAGCACAGAAATATGCAGACCTTCTTAATCAAGAGTATGGTAACCAAACATTTGAGATAGAAAATAGACTTGATCCTAACGATCCTCTAGCTAAAAACGATTATTATATAGTAGCTAAACCTAAGATTAATGATAATCAAATAAAGAAGATTAAGGCTAAGGCTAAAGAAGTACAAAAGAAAGAAAAGGTATTCAGTAAGGGAGCTGATGATGTGATGAAGGCTATAGAAACCAATCAAGGCACAGAACAAGCAGAGGTATTTAAGGCAGAGTATGATAGACTCGTAGATAAAACCATACAAGCAAGAAATAAAAAACCTAGTGAGACACGTGAGACAGTTAAAACTAAAGAGGTAACAAAGAAAGAAGCTACAAAGACTACTAATGAGACAAAAACTAAGAAAAATGTCTCACAAAAGACAGAAAAAAAGAAAGTTATCAACAAAAAGGAAACTAAGCCTAAAATTGTAGTTAAAAACATTAAACCTAAGAAAAGTATAAAGTTCTCTAGAGAGTTCTTTGAGAAACTACCTCACGTGAATGAGAATAGAGACAAGGGCATGTACTTTACAAGAGTAGTATCTCCATTCAATAAGAATCTTGTTAAGAAAGTAGAAACTATAGTAAATAGAATAAAAGGATCATGGAAGAATTCTCCTAATACTGTAGTATACCAATCATTAGATGATTACAGACTAGACAATGGACAGGCTAATGTAGACGAGTACACGAATGCTTTTTGGGATCATGATAAGAATCAAATAGTATTTTTTGCTGATATGTTAGATACTGCTGGTAGGGTACAAGAGGTATTCTATCACGAGACTGTTGGACATCAAGGACTAAGAGGAATTTTATCTGAAAAAGAATTAAACAGCACACTAGACAAAGTCTACGATAAAATAAGATATAGATCATTAAACGATGCTAATAATGCTAAGAATAAAGAATTACAAAAAGAAGTATTCTTTTATCATTTTCATAGCTTAGATAATAGCCTACAATTTGATCCTACCAAGAACTATCTGAACGAAGTTAAACCAAATGGTTTTTCCCTAACTCAAAAAGATAATAGAGATATTGCTGAAGAGCATATTGCACATGAAGCTGAAAAGTCAGAAAATAGAACTACAGTAAATAGTTTAGTAAAGTTATTTAGATCATCTATTCAAAAACTTACAGGGAAAAAGGTTGACCTATTAGACAAACAAGTAAAAGAAATCATACAATCATCTAAACAATACATGAAATTAGGTGATGTATACATTAACAAAAACTCTTTAAAGCAAGCATCACAAAACAATTACAATGTAGCTGGTGGTCAAGACACAAAGAAAACATCATCATCAAGAGTTTTAGAAAGTATAAAACAAAGTAGAGAATTAAGAAGAAGTCAGCTAGCAAGTCAAGTAGACACCATCAATGAATCAGTAGAAATATTAGAAAAGAATTACAAGAAAGGTAAAACAGTAAACACGTCTAAGGGTAAGGATGTAGCATCAATGAAGCTGATAGAAGATTTATTAGGTAAAAGAACAGAAGCAGATGGTCAATACCTAAAACTTGCTAATATAATAAAAGACTACAATCAAATTAGAGGTACATACTCTGATGAAATAACAGACATTAATGAGGCTAAACAAGTGTTTGAAGAAGCTAAATCTGATATTAAATCAAACCTTTTATTTGTATATAACAGCATTGATCCCGATATCAGAAACATATCTAAGCTGTGGTATGATTCAGCTAATTCAGTATTAGCGAAAAAACTAACAGAAGAATACGGAGTAACAAGAGATCAAGTATCGGGTGTAATAGCTGTCATGTCTCCACAAAAAGACTGGTTTAGAAATGTCGCTCTTGCAGATAGAGTATTAAAGATAGTTGTAGGAAACAAAGGATATACTTTTGATCAGAATATGGCTAAATACTTAATTAATGCAGTAGATCAAAAAGGAAATAAAATCTTTCTTAAAAACTTGAAACCTACAGAAAGAAAAAGAAAAATAAATGGTTTTATTGGTAAAAAGATAACTGATCTAAAAGGAGAGGATGTTGGTTTATTTATAAGAGCATTTGATAATGAGTATCTACCCGATAAGAGTTATTATAATTATTCACCTACTGGAGATGTTATAGGAAAAGTCAAAACAAAAGCAGGGCTAGACTCTAAAATAGCTTGGGGATCAACAGGAGAAATAGGTAAAGCAGTAAGTGTTATTCAAAACGGATCAAAAGAAAACATTTCTAATCAGTTAGGTGATCAGCACAAGGTAAGAAGTTTCTATAATAACATATCTGATCCTAAGAATAAAAACTCAGTTACTATAGATACTCATGCAATTGCATCTGCTTACTTACTTCCGTTATCTGGTAAAGATGGTATAACACTACTAGGACTTGGAGGCGCTCCTGCATCAACAGTAACAGGAGTAAAAGGAACTTACGGATTAATAGCTGATGCGTATAGAGAAGTAGCTACTGATCTAAAAATCTTACCAAGAGAACTACAGAGCATCGTATGGGAAGGAGTAAGAGGATTCTATACTGATATATTCAAGAGAAACGCAAATAATAAACTACAAGTCAATAGGGTATGGGAGGATTATAAACTAGGCAACATCAAAGACAAAAAAGAAGTATTTGCAAAACTTAAAGAAATTGGAGGAGACTTCAATAATCCTGTATGGCTAGAAAATGTACTTAACGGAGATAATTCTAAAGTAGAGCAGAAAACAAAGGATCAGAATATTGCAAACCTAGATGTAGAAGTATTAGAAGGGCAGGAGAACGTAGAAGCTGAAAAGGTGTACAAACAGTCTAGAAACTATGTAAACTCAGATAAATTTAAAGAGTTTATTAAAGGATCAGTTGTATTAAATAACGATGGATCACCAAAGGTTATGTTCCATGGATCACCAGCCACAGAAAATATAAATCAGATATGGTTTAATAATAAGTACATAGGAAAGGGTAATGATCAGTTAGGATCGGGATTCTATTTTAGCTCAGAGCCTATGGAAGCTACAGCTTACTCAGAAGGGTATAAGTATGATGGTGTATTAAGTGAAAGAATAAGAAGCAAAATAGGTGACTTAAAAATGTCACCAGGAATTGTTCCTGTGTATCTGTCTGTTAAAAACCCAATGCCCGATACTTTTTCTACCACAAAAGAACAAGTTAAAAAACTAATACTAGCCTCACCACTAGTACAATCTAAAGACGAGACTATAAACCCTTTAACTAATTGGTACGCAGAATTTAATGATCTTATAAAAACTAAAGCAGGACTAGAAAAAATGGTAGATGGAATAGTAGAATCTTATTCGTATCAACCAACTACCATAGACAAAGATGATCTTAATCCTATAATAAATGATTTCTACGAAGGTGGAGAGTTTGCCCCACAGTTCCTAAAAGCAATACAAGATATTTATGGATACGATGGGTACGTTTTAAATGAATATTTAGACTCTGTTATTGGCTTAACTGAAGAAATGGAAAAAAGACTTGGTTTTAAAGAAGGCAGAACAAAATCTACTGTGGTAGCATTTTTTCCCGAACAGATACAATCAGCATTACAAACAGATATTCCAATAAATAATACTCCTGTTAAAAAGTCTATTAACATGGAATACCAATACAATGAAAATAAAAAAGACAATCTCCTTGTTAATATGCTTAATAGCATTGAGAATCTTCCATCAGACAAAAAGCTCAGTTACGGTGAATGGATAAGGCATTTTGTAGAATATACTAATCTTGACATTACAAAGGCTAGGTGGTTAGGAATTACTGAAAAACTTAAAAAGAAAAAACACTTTCCTAAAGAGGCTTGGGACATAGTAGCAGAAACGCAGATTAACACTATTGATATGCACCCTAATTCTAATAGTAAAATGCTTATTCTATCTAAGCAGTACAACGGTAAGAAAATAGCGTCTGAGTTTAAAGAAGCATTTACAGACACTACACTAGACGTGTACGTAAATGTTGATAAGGTAGACAGAACATTATTAGTATTTGGAGCAAAAAATATTTCTAATAAAATAGACCCAGTCACAATACACAAAAAACTTATTAAGTATGCCACTACAAATAATATGGACGTGATTGTATCACCCGACGCAAAGTCTCTGAATCAAATCAAAACAACATTTGATTATAAGGCTCCTATTACGAGTAAGAAATTCAAAACAGAAGACGGAAAAGAAGTCACATACTACAGCATGCACATAACTCCAATACTTAAAAATTTATCCATATCAGAGACAAATATTATGCAGTCTAGGAGTTTTTTAAGTAGAAAGGATATGCTTAATGCAAGATGGTTATTTCAAGACTCATTATTGTACTTAAAAAGATTACAAGATGATATAGAGGTAAAAACTGGAAAGACAATAAAAGATTATAATAATGCGTATGTTCTTGAGAACTTAAGTAAAGGTAAAATATTAAACTCTTTTGAAAGATTTGATTTAAAGTACGGATCAAAATTAAAAGATATTGTACAAGAAATTATTTTAAATAAAAACACAGAAATACAAGACGTTAACGATTATGTGTACGCAAAACACGCTATAGAAAGAAACAAAATGAAGCCTTCGGGAATGACAAATGAAGAAGCTAATACTATCATAAATTCTTTTGAAAAAATAATTCCTAAAAAACAAATTGATAACCTTATTGAGACAGTTAAAGAAATTAATAGGTTTAATGTGCAAACGGCATTCGATAATGGACTAATTACATCAGAGCGTTTTAATACAATTTATCCAAGAAAAGGAAAAAGTAAAACAGCTATGTTTGATTTTTATGTACCACTCAGAGGCTTTGAGGAATCAGAAACTGATACGTCTGTATTTATAGACTTAAACAAAAAGATGAAGGGTAGAAAGTCTAAGGCAGATAGCCCTTTAGCTTATCTTGTTGGTCTTGTTCAAACTACTATGATAAGAGCTGAACAAAACAAATATAAACTTGCTCTTTATAATTTACTTTTAGAAAATCCAGACTCTAATTCGTATGAGATTAAAAACTTATTTTATAAAGAATTAGATGGCAAAATTATAGAAGACAACACAAAAGGGGATAAAGGAAAATTAAAAATATCTGAAAAAGATTTAAGACTAGGTAAAGAAATACAAAGATTTCAAATGGGTAACGACTCAAGAGAAAACACGATTAGTGTTATGGTAGAAGGACAAAGAAAAGTTATTGAGTTTTTTGGTGAGGATAATGTCAAAATAGCTCAAGGAATTAACGGTTATATAGTAGAAGGAAGTAAAACAAAAGGTGTTAGCGATTCTTTTAAAAAGATAGGTGATTTTGGTATACCTGCTAATAAGTTTTTTCCTGGTATTTCTTTAAGAAATATTAATGGTTTTATGAGAAATATGTTTACTCAGTATTCACCAGAATTTATACCAGTAAACTTTGTTAGGGACATGGGTTCTGGTTTAATAAATATAACTACAGACTACGGAAAAGATACTGCGATAGAAGTAGCTAAAGAAACTACAAAATCAATAAAAACATTGTCTGGATATTTTTATGGTAATAAGAAAAAACTCCCTAAAGGTGATGAGGGAGAATATCTTGCTCAGTTTATAGAAAACGGAACAAGAACAGGATACTCTCAGCCTAGAAGTATAGATGAAATTAAAAAAGATTTCGCAGATTTAAAAACATATCTAGACCCTACAAATAAAAGTATTAAGGCTCAAATAGTTAAAAGAGGAAAAAAAGGATATGAATACGGAAAAGCAGTTGTAAATATTTTAGATCAGTCTAATCTTGTTCTTGAAAATACAGTTCGTTATTCTGCGTTTAAAACACTATTAAAGAAAGGGGAGTCAGTTGACACAGCGAGTAAGTACGCTAAAGACTTAACGGTAAACTTTAATAAAAAAGGAATGTTAACAAATGATATAGCTGGTGTATTCTTATTTTTTAATGCTGGGGTTCAAGGAGTTGAGAGAATGACAAGACCGTTTTTTACAGGAAAAGCAAAAAATGCGACAAGTACATATGCAAAAGTAGCTACTGTAGGATTTTTAAGTGCAATGCTTGCGAGGATATTAGGAGGAGAAGATGAAGATAAAAAATATTTTTATGATAAATTACCAGAATACATAAGAAGTACGAATATGGTACTCGTAAACCCATTGTATTGGGCTGGAGTTTCTGATACTAAGTTTTTACTAATACCATTAGCTTATGGTTATAGCTCAGTCTTTAGTTCTTCAGATCCTTTTGTAAGATATAATTTAGGATATCAAGGATTTACTTCAGCTTTCTCTAGTATACTAGATAATTTTGCTGGATCATTTTCACCTTTAGGATCAGTTAATACTGAAAATAGAACTCCTCTGCAATCAGCTATTAAGTATTTTACTCCTACAGGATTGTCTCCTGTAGTTGATTTAGCACAAAACAGAAACTTTTTTGGTGGTAGGATATACCCAGACAATCCGTATGATAAATCTGATAAGCCTGGATTTAGAAGTGCTGACTTAAATACTAATGATGGAGCTACTTTTTTTTCAAAAGCATTAAATAAACTTTCTTTTGGAGATGATTTTGAGGCAGGATATATAAGCCCAAAACCACAACAAATAGAATATCTTATAAGTCAATACTTTGGTGGTGTAGGAAAAACAGTAATGAAAACATATAAACTTATAGATAATGCTTCGACACCAGGAAAACCACTATACGAAGACATGAATGACATACCATTAGTAAGAAGATTTGCTACTGAAGCTGAAAAAACCAGTGATGAATACAGCACATATTATGGGATGTTAAACGCAATAAGTGAAGCTCAAGCTAAAAAAAGATCATTTACTAAGGATTTAGAAAATAGAATTATGACTCGTAAAGTATTTAATGAGAAAATGAACAAAAAACAAGACGATGCTTTTGGGTATACTAGAAAAGAATTAGTTAAACTTGGTGACAGTAGACGTTACGGATCAAAAAAAGGAAGTATACCATACAATATTCGTGAATTATACACAGAAAGAGAAGAAGCGTTAAAGAATAAAAAATATGAATTAGCACAGAAAAAAGAGCAGGATATC
>CERA01015978.1_pt1 | contig 14098 bp, 17 predicted proteins | sample 530881 | NCBI WGS metagenome assembly CERA01 (sample SAMEA2621061, study PRJEB7988) | marine metagenome | biome: marine biome (ENVO:00000447); feature: deep chlorophyll maximum layer (ENVO:xxxxxxxx); material: "saline water (ENVO:00002010), including plankton (ENVO:xxxxxxxx)" | depth 50 m
TTTTCAGGAGCTCTACCAGGAACTCCTTTAAAATAACTACTTGCTCTACCAGTAACGCAACCCCAATCTTTAACCCAAGGTATGTCAGAACCTCCTATTAAACCTACAGCATGAGAACAGACTTGTTCATGTTCGTAGCCATATGGACCTACATTCTGAGCACTTGCATCTCCAGTATGAGTTACCGTTCCTGTCAATGATTGATTACTGCAAGTAACTAAACCTGTTCCGTCTATAACTCCATCGCAATTATTATCAGCCATTCCTACTAATCCATATTTAGCAACTCTTATAGATGCTAACTTTCCTCCTTCTCCTTCCCAGCTAACATTGCTGCCAAAGTCATAATTAGGTGCAAGTAGATTAATGTTTGTGACTACACCTGTATCAGGATTAGTATATGGAAAACTTCCATCTATATCTGCTTCACTTGTATAATCATCTTCACTTGTTCTGACACTATAATTGTAAAATTTTTCTCTTTTATATCCTACTGAATGAGAGCCTCCATGCCTTACTCCTCTATATAAAGAATGTTTTTGAAGTAAATCTGTGTCAAAATCCCCCATATCAGAGCCACTGTCATAGCTAGAAGAAGTAGTCCACAATCCTGGCCCACAGTGAAACATATGGTCATTTTCAAACGAACTTTTTATCCATCTAGTTCTTTTAGGAAAAGTAACTCCTGTAGGAGGAGTTCTGTCACCAAAATTTATAGTGCTTGATGCATCTGTGTTTGTACTGTTGCTTAAACCACAAAATAAAAATCTATCACCTGATGTAAAAGTTTCATCACTCGCAGGTCTAAACTGAATCCACAATCTTGTATCAAAATGGTCTAAATCTTGTTGACCTGTAGCATCATAATCAAAATCTTTTGTAGTACCTTTTGTTTCTATTATATCAGATATCATCCCTTTAGGAGCAATTGTAGGTGTACTTTCAGAAGCTAATGATTCATACACAGCAGTATCACCTCCAATATTTCCATTTATATTATCATTTGACCATTTATAAGATTTGTATTCTGGAGTTATTGTTGCAATTCCTGTTAAAACTTCCTTGCTCCATTTGTTATAAGCTAATTCTATATTTACAACTCTTATTTCTCCAGATAAAGTTAAAATATATACCCTTCCCCCGCCAATACCATTAGATGTATCTTTGTTATAGCAAGTAGCTATTGATGTAGGTACATACGCTAAAGGTAGTGATTTTTCTATCATCCCCCTAACATATACTGTTGATACAGTACTAGCATCTGTATATACATCATCTGGTATAATTCTATATAAGTGAGAATCGCCATCTCTTATTCCATAGTAATAATAAGGTCTGTAAGATATCTTATTACCAGCAGGTCCACTGCCTGGGTCTTTGTCTAAAGTATCAATTCTTTTACATTCAAATGAATTAGTAGCACTTGCATCAGTAATTACCCATACTCCATTTCCATCCCAACTATTATCTGTATCCAACCATTCTCTTACAACTATATTATTACCATTTGACAAACCATGTCTAGTGTGAGTTATAGTTAGCACGTCACTAGATAAACTGCAAGTTAGATTCTCATGTTCTCCAGCTAATGCTATTTTAGACATTGATGTTAATCCAACACTATCATAAGAATGTACAGTGTCTTCATCTTGATATAAAACATTATCATTACTAATGCCAAATGTCTTGTGATTTAAGTAACCTAGCCATTGTGGAGAAGTATCGTCAGAACCTGAGCCAAACCCAACATGAACTTCTCTATTCCTAGAAATAAAGCTAGCTTTTCCATCTCTAGATATAATTTCAGAAGATGCATAAACAGATTTTTCTATATCATCTTCTATTGAAAATGGAAGAGAGTTGTTTTGGTTATAGTTCTTTATAGTTTTTAATCTTTTTTCTTTACTGTCAAATAATACTAATTCTTTATTTCCAGAGTTATCTATAACTCCCATTGACTCTACTTTAGATGAATTATTTACAACAGATATATGATTTACTTCTGATAAATCAGTTAAATCTATACCTATTTGTGTTCCATCTGCTCCTCTAGATGTGAACTCTATTGTTAAATCAGTATTTAAATCAATGTTTTTTGGCAAGATAATAGGCAGTTGAAACATTCTCCATGTTGTATCTAATCCTGAATCTGATATAGTGTCATCAGCATTAAACGCAGAATCAGTATTAGGCTTTTCTATGTCTTTAAAATTTATCCATCTATTTTCTTGCATTACATTCTGTGGGTTAGTTACATACCCCATATTAGCATCTGAACTACTTGATTTCCAATTACCACTTTTTTCTATATATCCGCCATTTATTTGTACAGAAACAGCTCCGTGTCCTACAACAGAACCATTATATAAATCTTTTGCGTGAAAGGTTAAGTTGTAAAATTGTCCTGATTTTAAATTGTCTTTTGATATGCTTTGACTTATTAAAGGATTAATACTTTTATGTACATCATCAGATGCGCTATGTGCTGCTATAGTACTTCCTAAAAAGCCTCTTTCTACAAATATTTTATTATTAGTCATAGATAGTACTTTCATATATTCACTATTGACTTTTAGTATATCATTAACTGCTATTTTAGATAAATCTCCTGCTGGTATAAAGTTATCATCTATTGTAACTGCTGTGCTTAAATTTAAAGTAGTATCTTTATACTCTGCTTCTATTCTTACATATGCATCATCTGTGCTAAAAGGGTAGTATGACGCTGCATTATCTGCGCCATGGTCTGCAGTAGTATCTTCCCAATAACCTCCAGTATTTACTCTTGCAATTAAACTAGTTCCTGCAGTAGTATAAAGATTGTTCATACTAGCAGATTCTCCTCCACCAGCATCTGAATAAGAATATCTTTTAGATGCCCAATTGTTGACTACATAAGACAAACCACTACCTACATTTACAGTGGGATTAACCTCGTCAGATGCGTGATGAAATGTATGATTCTTAATAAGATTAGCTTCTATGTATACTGTGTCTGCAGTTTCAGTATCATCTGTAGGAGCAGTATCTAATGTCCAAGTCCAATCAGCATTACTATCTGTTCTTTCACTCTTTAATATTTTAAATGATTTGCCATTATTAGGCTCGTCTTCACCATCTGCTCCATAATAAAAGTTTACAATATCGCCTTCGTTGAATGCAAGTGTATTACCGCCACCTAAATTATTAAACGATACAGTTTTCGCAGAATTAGAAAATGTAATAGTTTGAGTACTTGCACTAGTATCTATTACACCTAAATTCTCTTTATCATTAGCTGTACCTGCTTTGTTTATCCAGTTACCATTACCACCTATATTATTACTAGAGTAATCGCTCCAATTGTATAAAGATACTATTGCTCTTTGAGTTCTTAATTGTCGTCCATCAATAGTTATCCTATTAGCCCAAAGCTGGTAAGATGTTGAAGTTGTGTATGATTTTAAAGAAGTTCCAAACACATTTCTTTTTACATATATAAGTTTATTTGTTTCATCTATACTTGTCACTTTCATAAATTCGTCTGCAGACGCATCTAGAGTTGTAGTTGGTAGGGCTAAAAAATCTCCTTCATTAACATACTCGTTTAATCCTTTTTGAAGATAAGTCAAAGTACATATATCTGCAGCAGTACTAACAGCAATTTTTCCAGCAAATCCATTAGCATGTTCTATTCCAATTTCTATTTCAGCAGCTATTTCATCATCTGTATCGTGACTTGTTGCAGTAGGACAAAATATTTGCACTTGGTCACTTCCGTCTACTGTGCCAGTTGTTCCAGAAGAATTTTTTATTATAAATGTTTTAGTAGTATTATCAGGAGTTGTTATAATAATAGTTTTATTTGCTAATGTAGAAGGGTCGTCTGTATCTACTTGTATAGTAGCTGTACCATCTGTAAATCCTGATATAGTTGTATTACCTGCTGCTGCATTGCCTCCAATAGCATTAGTCTGTGTTAAATAAGGTATTGTATCTTGAGTAGCCGTAACTGCAGATGTAGGTGTAAAAGAAGCGCTTAATGAAGCTGACATTGTAATACGCTCCCACCAAGGAGATACTCCTAATATTTTCAATCTTTCTTTTCTGCCTTTGCTTCCTATAAAAGCTAAATCCGAAGTTTCATATCCAGTATCAAATATGTTTATATCGGGCAATATAACAGAAGACCTGTTATAATTAGCACTAGCTTCATGTTGATTTGTAGAACCCCAGTTTACTGGGTATAAAGAGTTGGTCAATTTATTATCAGTAGATGCAATCATCTTGTCATTTTTAATTGCATCAAGAGTACCATTTTCTGACATAGGGTCTATATTAAGAGAAAACGAAGCTGTATCATCTGATATATCTCTTTCAGATGCATTATGTATCGTTCCTGATTGAAAAGCCTTTATCTCTTTAAGTTTTCTTGGCATTTTTCTCCTTTACTACCCATTTTATATTAGACAAAGTACTTGTCCAATAATCTTCTGGTACTATTATTATTTGTTCCCGTCTAGTAGTTTTCCCCATACTGCTGCTTTCCCATCTATTATTTGTACTATATCTACGGTAAATTTACCGCCCTTATAAAAATCTACTATCGCAAAAGCATGTGCCCATTTATGCTGTCTTCCACCCAGCCATGCGTTCTTTTCTGAACTCATATCCTTTAAGCATCCTAACGACCATGCTGACTTAGGTCCATCCATAAAAGTCACACTATCTTGCTGCAGGGAATGATGATGGCCGTATATTATATTGGCACCTAATTTTCTAAGATGATTCGCTGCGTGGTATTGACCACCAAAATGATGCCCGTGATAAAAATAGAGCTTTCCTATTTTAAGATACTCACCTGGTGGGTGATATTTGTATCCTCGTTCCTTGAACTTACATGCTTGTTCAAAACGATATCCCTTTAAGTAAGGATGCTCTTCTACGAATCTATCTAACCATTCATCGTGATTCCCTGCACAAATGTGTCTTTCTTTACATTTGACTTTGTCTAAAGACTTGTCAATTTCATCTAATAAAGCATTCACTCCCGCTATGTCTTTATCTACTTTAGGCATAATGTACTCTAATGGTGGTTTTTTCTTACGTTTCCATTGCCAATGCGATACACTACCAAACTCACCTAAATCGCCCAAATCAACGTATATTTCGGGCTTTACGAGCTCTATAGCCTGTTTGACTACATTTATAGCTGCCTTATCGTGTATAGGCGCATGCTTATCTGGAGTTACTATAGCTCGCTTTAGCACTCCGCTTTTAGTTTTTTTCATATATCAAAAAACTCCTAGTTAAATTTAGAACGAGGAACATAACCCCAATCTTCGGGGTTAGTCCATAATCCTTTCGCTAACTGAAGATATTTCTCAGTTATTTCTTCTTTAAATCGAAGAATTGTATGCTCGCAGACATCGCATTCCCAAAACAATATGCCATCATAAGCTCCTATAATTTCAACTCCTAATACTTCTGGAGATTCACATTTAGGACATGAAGATGGTTTTTGTTTGCAAACATGCTTTGAATTTCCGCCAGACAAATCAAGCAAGTTCTCTACTAATTTGCCATCAGTAGATATAACATCCTCGAGCATAACTAGTCTAGTACTATCTTTAGATAAACCAGGTTTAAGCATTTTCCTCTAAAGCTTTGCTTACTTCTGCCCAGATTTTATCATCTAAGTCATTAGAACTTCTTTTGACTAACCAGTCTCCAAGTTTCATGACTATAGCTATTAATACTTTTTCACTAAGTAACTTAGTTGCAATTGCTCCTAATAATTTACCCATTCTTTCTCCTAGTTGGTTTTTCCACTTTCTTTGCTTTGCATCCACAATCCATACAAACCCAATCAGCTCTTGGATGTGAATTCTTTTCTAACTTTTTAATTCTTTTCTCATGGTTTTTTGCAATACGTTTGTCATCAGCTTCTTCAATTGCTTGCATTATTTTTCCTATAATTGCCTTTACTATAATTGCTTGTATCATTTGTCATCCTTATAGAGCATATATCCTAAGCAGAATGTTGTCATAAAACCTGCCATAAAATATAATAAGTCTCTAAAGTGTTCCATCATTGAAGAACGCCTATTAAACTAATTGCTATTGTTAACAATGAAAATAATGTCAAGCCTACTGTTTTTAACTTTACTATATCATTTTCAGCTTTATTTAGCCTTCCATTAACTCTTTCTAAATGTTCAAAATTTGCATTAACCTTCTCTTTAATATAACTAAGGTGCGTCATTACCGCACCTCTATACTCATCAGTATTTTTTGTTTTCATTTTTTTCCTGCATTCTTAAAAATTTATCTCTTAACCCATTGCCCGACAGTTTTGCAATTACTTCAACAAGAGTTCTATAACTTTGTTCAATTCCTTTTTGCTCTAGTTGCATCTTTTTTTGCTGGTCTATAAGCTTAACAATAATGCCCTCAACTCTTGTAAATGACTCTCTTAATTCTTTTTGAAGCTCATCTTGTATAAACTTGTTCTGCTTTTGAATAAACATCCAAAATGCAACTGCTACTACCAAAGGAACTCCATATCTTTCTAATAACTCTATCCAATCCAATGCTAACTCCTATTAACTAAAAATCTTGAGGTCTAATAAATCCTGTTGATTGATAGTTACTTCTTGCAAACTTCTTTGCTCTTTTTAAAACTTTGAAAAATTCATTCTCAAAATAACTAGCCATTTCAGGCTCTAGGTGTCTAGGGTCTTTATACCCTATAGCTATAGCTTTATTTACTACACCTTCATGAAACCTTGAAGGTATATTAGAATAAGTACCTGTCATTGCATTAGTAGACAAATCATCATCTAAATAAGAACCTCTAATTCTAACAGCATCAGTCATAGTTAATTGAATAGTCTTATATTCAGAAGACCAACCATTTCTAGTAACTGACCCTTTTTCAACAAAAGCTATTTGCTCACTGCCTACATAACTATCTATAAAATAAAAATATTCTTTTCTATCTGCCATATTTAACTCTCATCATTTATTTTTGGATTGCCTTGCAATCTGCCTATTTTAACATCATCGACATATACTTCTTCTATTTTTAATAAACCAGTAGGAAGAGCATACCACCTATGGTCAGCTGTAGTAGACATTGTAGCTGTTTTTTTAAAAATATCAGTTTCTTCACAAAATTCATCTTTTGCTCTGTTTAAAAGTTTTATAGCTTCAGTCTCTCCTATATGAGGATGATGTTGTTGTATTAATTCTATCATTTCTTTAGTAGTCATTATTCTCCTCTAGGTGTTGCTTCAGGCTGTTTAAACCTATTTATTTCTACTGTATATAAAGCTCCTAATGATTGTATTTGTCCGTTAATCATAGCTTGCATTTCTTGGTCTTCTTCATCTTGAACAAAATCGCTTATGTAAGATTGCAATATGTTTATACTAGCTTTTAATACTACTGCTTGATGCGCTTCTGCTGGAAATCCAGTAATAGCAGTTGACCCAGCTTGGTCACTTGTCAAATAAGCAAAATAATAAACTTTCACATCTTCATGCACAATAGGCTCAGGAAGTATTGTTAAAGCTGTATTCCCTGCATCTGTTATATATGCATAAACAGGTGTATGCTTTGTAGCATAATAAATACTAGCAGAATCTTTGGCTTTTTCAAAATCTTGTATAGATACAGCTCTGCATTCCCTTGCTAACCTAGGACTAGAATCATCTAATCTTGTGACAAGTAAAACCTTTTTACCTTCTACTGTTGTCCAAGTAGTAGTGCTTTCATCTAAGTCCTGAGGATTTACTGCATATTTTAACAATAATTCAGCAGGTAGCATATCAGCTATTTCATTTATAGCTGCGTTTATCAAATCTGCTTTACTATTTGCTGGTATAGAGCTATAATCACTGCCTATTAAGTCGGTTATTCTATTACCTATAGTTGCTGCCATTATTTACCTTTTTTCTTTAAATTTAGCCTTCTACGAGTAGTAGGCTTAACATTACTATTCCAGGGATTTCCTGGGCTTGTGCTAAATATATTAGCTAATCTTTTCTTTTTAATTGACACTAATTATCTACTGCTTCTAGCTACTCTTCTGTCTTCAGTTTTAGTAGCTTTAGCTGACTTACCTCTACCCTTAGATTTATTTGTCATTACTTTCATGCCCTTTCTATCTCTAGATGGCAATCCAGTTGCTGTATCAGTAGTAAAGTTTGACATTGTCATTTTTATCATTTTAAATATATCCATACTTATTTCCTCTCTTATTATCCTAAAATTATTGTTATTGGCCACCATTGATTGTGCGCCAATATTGATGAGCTTCCTGTAGAATTCATAAATTCTGCTTTTATTTTTCCGTAACCAGCCTTTCCTGACATTGTAGTAGCATTTACATTTGAATTATAATCAGCTGGAGTAACGTCACTTGCTGGAGATTGTGCTACAACAGGCATTGGTGTATTTTGGTCCAAAGGATTTACATCATAAGCAAAAGTTGTACCTATCTGCCAAGTTTCATCAGCAGGTGGTGTTAAATCTGTACTAGCATCATCACTTTCAGCTCCATCTGCATCAGTATTCCATTCCATAGCAAATGTAACAGCAGTATTGCCTGTGGTGTCTTCATTTGAATTTACAGCTGTTAAGGGTAATATATCATTATACACAATACCTCCAGGCAAACCTGCTAAGCAAGTTATATTTACATTCTTTAAATTAGTTGGTATTATATCGGTTCTAAATACCTTTCCTTCTGTATAAGGCAATCTTATATAAGAACTATATCCTCCATGATAAATTCTTCTTCTTCTCATAGTTTCTACACTAGGTGTATTTATTTTATAAATATCTCCATCATCAAAAGCACTTGTTGTATCAAATCTAACTATAATTCCAATATCTATTGTTAATACAGCAGTACTGCTATTCCAATATAAACCAGTGCTGCCTCCAGTAATAGTACTTGCATATATTATATCAGCAAGACTATCATTTAGTTTATTATACTTGCGAACTACCCAGTCATCTGCACCGCTATTTGTTGTAAATTTAATAGTATAGTAAAAATCACAATTATATTCATCTACAACCGTAGCTTTAACAGTTCTATCAGAAGTTCCTGTTGTTTGAGTTATATAAATTTCTCCATCAGTAGAACCTGTTCCATCGGCTGTTTCTCCTAAATAAAAAGGCTGATGGTTATAAGGAAGCCATTTGCCTCCTCTGCCAGATGCATTTGTTGCTATAGTAACTTTATTAGCCATTATGTAATATAACTGTTAATTTAACATGATTAGCTGCGTCAGTGCAATTTGCATCACTTCCTGGCGTTAAAGCTAATCTCATAAAAGGGAATCTACCATTACTATCATAATCATATACGCCCATTGCAACGGTTTCTGCTTGAGCTCCACCACCTGCATTCCATGTTACTAAATCTTGTAGTTTTATATAGTTAGTTCCATCTAAAGAACCTTCTACGTCTACATCAACATTACCAGCATCTGCTGTTATTTCATTTAATGTTCCATTTAAAACAACAGTAAAGTCTCCAGTAATTGGAAAATCAAAATTATTTGTAGGAATTTTAGCTGTAGCATCAAGCCACATTAAGCATTCATGCCTAACTTCTCCTGCTGTTCCTGCATTTACGGGGACATTCAAACCTTGGCCTGCAGGATTGCCAGAATTTGTTCCTATTATCGTCCATTCACTTACAGCTGCCGCCATTTTTTCTCCTTAATCTAAATATTCTATATGCCAAACAAGAGTCAAATCATTTGCTCCAGCCAAATCTACTGCATCAGCTGCAGTTAAAGAAAACCAAACACTTGTAGAATTTTCTGCACTTTGTATTAACATAGGCATTCTTTCATGATTTTCATCAGTCAAACCTGTCATTGTAAGACTAGCTCCACTACCAATTTCAAAATCCATGTTAGTATCACTAAAAAAACCAGCTCCAGTAAATTTTGCTGCAGTAACAGCTGCATCATCCATACTAATTCCTCCGCTACTACCAGGGCTTATAGCGCTAATCATATTTGCTTGATTTTCTGATAGAAAAAATCTAAAACTGCCAGCACTACTATCTATTGTCCCAGATAAATCTATTACGGTTATAGCTAAAAGTTTAGATGTGCCACCTTTTACTCTTGTTGCATTTGGTATTTCAGTAGAAAGACACATAACATCTCCACTACTAAAAGCAGTTGCTGAAGAAACAACTTGTGTTCTTATTATTCTACCCTTTCTTATATTTGTGCCTGACTTTGCTGTTTGGGCTACACCACCCTTTGTTATTGTCAAATCACTCATTAAAATCTCCACGTTGTGTAGAAGGGGCCGAAGCCCCCTCTACTATTAATAAATCAACCACTTACTATGATGGGTCAACTCCTACACCGCCAATAAACGAATCACTAACGCCTTCAATACCTAACCCTTCAGCATATTCTGAATTTATTCCAGAAACTAAAAAATTAAGTTTTATATTTGTTTGGTCATCAAGTCCGTCATTGTTCACTAGTCTGTACCATGATAAAGTGTAATCAGACAAATCAGCTGTATACAGCTGAACTCCTGTACCATCTGGTTCAATATCGTCATCAAGAGATGAGCCTATCATTACCCAGTTTTTACCATCCATAGAACCTTCGATATGAAAATCAGATGTAACATTAGCACCAGCCGTTGTAATATTAAAGCCAACTACAATCTTTTTTCCATTTACCCAAGTTCCTTTAATACCAGGACTAACTAACATAGCATCAGTGTCAGATGGGTCTAATTCACCATGATAAAGGTAAGATATACCTTCTTCAGTGGCCATAGTCCATTTGCCATAAACACCTACATTAGAAGCATGAGTAGTACCATCTGTAACTACTGAACCAACTAAAGCAGCTGCATTTCCTATTCCTAAAATAGCCATAATCTACCTCCTATTAAGAAAACTTAAGAATTGCGTGAGTTTCAGGAACGCTAATTTCCAATCCAGCTTCAGTAACGACTTGGTCTTGCCTGCCGTCAACTCCGTTGTCTTGTACGTTAGTTTCAATAAAGGTATCTCGACTAATACCGTTCCCCACTAGTGGTCTATAAGCTACATTCTTCATATCAACTGCAACACAGTAGTCTTCCCAAGGACCTCTTAATAAAGGCTCTTGAACAAAGTGTAAATTACCAAATATAGTATTTACCATTGTTACTGTATGCCCGAAAGCACCAGGGATAGTTTCTACGTCAAGTCTATATTGAGAAGAACCTACAGAATTATTTAGAAAACTTCCACTTCCCAGTTTGTTTAAATAAGTAATAACTTTTCTTGAAGCTAATACTAATTTATCACCACTGTTACCAGATTCAGGAGCAAAGAAATCTTCCATTGCATCTAAGAAAGCATCATAACCAGATGAACTATAAGACATATTATAGACTTTACCATAAGTTTCAGTATAAGGTATAATACCCCATGAATATCTAGTTGGAGCAGTGCCCGCACTAGTTTCATTTGATGCTGCACCCATTCCGAATAGCATAGCTTGTTCTATATCCATCTTATGTTCCATAAGTTTATCTTGCCAGATTCTTTGAAACTCATTAGCAATACCTCTGTATTCAGTAGCTAAAGCTGTTCCAGAAAAGATATTCATACCAGTTTTGAAGATTTGACAATATCCTTCTCTGTCAAATAATTTATCTTCCCAACCAAGTGCGCTATCAGTTCCTTCAGCCCATGCACTACCAACTACTTGGCATTTATTACCGATACTAAATACAGTACCATTAGGTATAGCTTTTCCAATAGCTGTTAAAGCAAGACCTTCAATAGTTGTCTTATTATCGTCTGTATCATGACCGATAGTAGTACCAGCTAAAGTTGGGCTTGTTCCTGAAGCTACTGTTGCGCTAGAACTAATTTGTAAGTAGTAAACTACTCCATCATCAGCTTTTAGTGCAATCACTTGACCAGGTAATAAAAATGAGCATTCAGATGCACTTGCTATTTTGCCAAATTCGTCATATTTGCAAGTAAAAACAATATCCTCTGCGTCATTTAAAACTTCTGCAACTGCAAATTCTTCACTAGCTGTAAAAGCAGTATGCATTTCAAAATTACGTCTCTGCCACTGATGTCTCTGTTCTAAAAACTTAAAAACAGGGTCATTAGTAGCTTTTTTTGCCACCTTCGATAAATATACGAAGAATGGACTTTGTTGTGGTGCCAGTTCAGCAACACGGTCTCCAAAGTTAAACTGACGTCTTGTATCGTCAAGAGAAACACCTTGGGCCGTATTATACTGGCTATTAGAATAAACGTTCGCCATTATTCCATTCCTATTTAGCCCTTCCTCAGCTGCATTAAATGCCTTTAGTTGGGCAGATTAAAATTACTTCCAGGGATTTTTACTGTTAAAATTCCCTATCAAATTATCCATAATCTTATCTTCAAAACTTTGCGTATCAGCATTGCTTTGCCCAGAAGGCATCACTCCCATTGGTGATGGTATCTGCTGTGCTTTTTGCACTTGCTGAAAAGCTGTACTAGGCGCAGGTGTAGTTGGTTGCTGTGGAGCACCACCTTTCTGAATCCTATACAATTGGACAAGGTTATCGATGTTTAACGAATTAGGGTTTGACATTGTTTGCATGAAATCTGCAGTCTCAGTCTCGTTCATACCGTAATGCCCCATAACATGTTCTTTGATTTGATTAGCTTGAGCACTTTTTTGCTGAGCAGCTTGTTGTCTTTGAGCTGCCGCTATTCTATCATTTTCCATGCCTTGGAATTTTTCTTCCATAAGAGCACTTTGATATTGAGTCTTTAACGTATTATATTCATTTATGTTATCTCTCCATTCCTCTACTTCGTCTAAATACCTAGCACTTTCGCTATTAGAATCAGCATACGCTTCTTCTCTATTAAAAGTTCTAGGTCTTTCTGGTTTATCAGGAGGTGCAGGAAACTCTTCAGAACTTTGGTCTACATACTGTTCAGGTTGTTGCAAGTCTTGCGGAGTTCTTGGTAAAGCCTCATTAAGACTTTGTTTAAGACTCGAATTCTCACTTTTTAACTTATCAGCTTGTGACTGCCAGTATTGATATCTTTTTTCATCATTACTAGCTTCTTGTGTTTGAGTTGCTTCTTGTTGTACTTCTACAGGTTGTCCAGTTTCTGGAGCTGCTTGAGTATTACCTTCATTACCAGTTGTGAAAGCGTCATTGATATTTGAAGAGCCTTCGTTCACCACATCATCACTGCCAAAGACAGCTTCTTCCAAACTTTGAAAAGTCTGTTCGTTACTTTGAGGGGTATCTTCTTGTATATTTTCTTGTGACATTTTTATTTCTTTCTCCTTTTAGCTGCCTCTTTTCCACTACCAGAGGGTGAGCCTATTTTTTGCGCAGAATCTCTTATCTGCTGTTTTACAGTGGATAGACTGTCATCGAGTCGTTTTTCATAAATCGTACCTGCTGCTTTAGCTTTATTACTAACACCATCCATGTTCGATTTAAACTTCTCAACTTCAATCCTCTTTCTAAGGTTAACTGCTTCTCTATCTCTAGATTGCATATCGCCTTTAAGTTGTTTAATCTGCTGTTGAGCACCTTGAAGTTGTTGTTGCAATTGCTGTATTGTATCAGTTCTTTGCATAACTCCTTCCATATCAAATATCTCAGTCTTCTTAAGAACTTCTTGTCTATCAATAAGTCCTTTAGAAAAAGCGTCCATATAAAATTCAAGTTCCGCATATCTATTAGACGGAAGTGTTGAACCTGTTACTACTATGACATCATATTTCCCAACAGCTATATTATTAAAAATCTTTATTTCACCAGTCTTGTCGTCATACATTCTTTTATTAACCATATATTCACTCATAGAATTGTTAGGTTGAACAACTCTAAATATCTTTTGCTCAGTATATAACTGTTGCATTAAAGGAATAGCTACTTGACCTAAACGACTTAACGCTGCCTCTATATCGGCAAGCTTAGACTTCATTTTTCTTTGACCAAACTCATCAATACTTATAGTAGCTTTATATGTTTGAGGCGCTGCTTGAGAATTACCCATCATCATCTCATATAAACCTAAAGCATGGTCAATATCATT